>Ga0194038_1000002_pt1 | contig 166089 bp, 175 predicted proteins | sample JunL226m_MetaG_FD_148630 | JGI IMG/M metagenome (GOLD analysis project Ga0194038, IMG submission 148630) | Anoxic zone freshwater microbial communities from boreal shield lake in IISD Experimental Lakes Area, Ontario, Canada - Jun2016-L227-6m | ecosystem: Environmental > Aquatic > Freshwater >... | reverse complement strand
ATACAACTTCATTTCCAATCAAGTTGGCTCGTCAAGTTAATGTGGCGACTCTTTTTGTTGCAGCAGAGAGGTTGGGCCTGGGTAAGGGTTGGATCATTAAGAGTCGACTTATGCCACAAGCTTTTCCAGATTGTCTAATCGATGCCTGCACAGAAATGAATCAATACTTTGAAGAGATGATAGTTTCTAAGCCGCATCAATATATGTGGTCTTATAACCGCTATAAGCGACCGGTTGGGGCAGAATTAGCACCTATAACGTAAGCACCCTAATCATTGCTGGATTTTCACGCGGGCCTATCAACAAACACTAAAACTTCCATGAAATAGCCTTTATTTGTGTTGTTCAGGCAACCGGAGTAAGCTCAAACGAGCAATATTGCTAAATTCGTAGTCAAGTTGTTCAGAGGCTACAACCAATGGAGAAGTTAAATGACTAGTATTCGTAAAATTCTTTCGTTTCTAATTTTGGGCTTATCTATTTTGAGTTTTGGAGCTAGCGCGGCAGATGCTCCTAAAAAGCCGGCAGGTACAGTAAGTATTAATGAAACTCAGTTTGCTTTAATTGTGGGCGGTAGCACTGGCGGTGGCGTACTCACCTACCAAGGTAAAAAATACCCATTCAAAATTAGCGGCATGAGTCTTGGGGCTAATGTCGGTGTTTCTAAGTTATCGGCAAGCGGAGAGGTTTATGACTTAGCTGAATTGTCTAAGTTTCCCGGCACATTTACTAAACTCGAGAGCAGCATTACTTTGGGTGGCGGTGTTGGAGGAACAATTCTTAAGAATGAGAATGGCGTCATTATGCGTTTGACAAGCACCTCCGAGGGTTTGCAATTGAACCTCAGTGCTAGCGGTGTTACTGTTAAGCTCGATAAGTAATTTGGATTAAAAATTCTGGTCCTTGGGCAGTTTCACCCTAGATCATCAAGAAATACCAAAACCACCCGCAGGTGGTTTTTTACTTTGGCTTGTAGGGGGAAGTTTTATTAATGGGTGTGGCATTCCCCCCCATCCCCTTTAAGAAATGAAACAATGCAGATTAAAAGGGCTCCCCAGTTTTCGTGCCTACATTGATTGAGCGTCGATTTAAACGACAATACAAGTTCATAATAAAAAGAAGGAGACGGCATGTATAAGCTAGTCGCTTTTGATGCCTATGGCACATTGTTTGATGTGTATTCCATGGGCCAATTGGCAGAAGAGTTATTCCCTGGGCATGGTCAGGCATTTGCCTTGATGTGGCGTGATCGTCAAATTGAGTACACCCGACTAGTGACGATGAGCGATCCAGATCCAAACGGAAGCAAATATTATCTCCCGTTTTGGGAGCTCACCATTCGTTCCCTGCGCTATGTTTGTAAACGAATGAATTTAAATCTAAGTTCAGACTACGAAACGCGTCTTATGGATCAGTATGCCAAGCTCACTAGTTTTAACGACAGCCTAAATGTACTTAAGCACATTAAAGAAAAGGGAGTATCCACAGCAATTTTGTCTAACGGCAGTAGAGAAATGTTAGATACCGTGGTTGAGAGCAATGGCCTAAAGCCTTATTTGGATAAGGTAGTAACTATCGAAGATATTCGTTTATTTAAAACAGCACCGCAGGCTTATGAGCTCTTGTTAAAGGCATTCCCGGTCAAAAAAGAAGAAATCCTTTTTGTTTCTAGCAACGCTTGGGATGCTCTTGCGGCAAAGTGGTACGGGTTCGATGTATTTTGGGTCAATCGACTGGGGCACCCTTTTGAGGAGATAGGCAATCGGCCCGATTACGAAGGCAATGCACTTAGTCGGGTTTTAGAGATCATTTGAGGAGGGCTTTATTGACTCTGGCATTGAATAAATTGGTTTAAATTAAGCAGGATACTTCTGGGTCGAGGTATAAATAGTTACAATGAGTTTTTGAAAAGCCTCTAAGATTTAGACCTAATAATTTGGCTAAATCCTGCGAGTGAATAAAGGATATTGGAATGAAAAAAATTACCCTGGTCTTCTTACTGTTTGGAGCAACCGTTTCTTTGGGGGCGTGTGCTGGAGCAAGTACTATGTCTCCAATTGGCGTGACTTGTTTGACTGGAATACCTATACAAGATAAAAATCCCGATTGTACTGGCGGAGGCTAATAGATTAAATGTTGGATGGGTAATCTCCACATGGGAGAATCGGTGATGAAAACTTTTGGGAGTGCCAGAATGAAAAAAATATTAAGCCTTATCTCTCTCGCCTTGCTAGCAGCAGTTCTTAATGGTTGTATGGCTAGCTCATCTTCGCCGGTTGGGGTTAATTGTGATTTCAGCAAGGAAAAGCCTATTTCTGAGATGCCGGTAGATTGCCAAGGTCGTTAAAGCGCAATTCCATTTTCTAAAACCACCTTCGGGTGGTTTTTTTATTCGCGGAATGCTATTTTCTTGTGAACCGCTCTAGGGCTTGAATATTTTTTTCTGAGCCGCCATATTGAGCCAGAAGCGTTTGACGATCACCCAGTTCGAAATCATCAAACTCAAAACCAGGCGATACAACACAACTCACTAAGCTGAAAGAAGACCCGTCTATTGGCTTTGCTGCAAACCAAGTGTTCGCTGGAATAGTAGCCTGCAAAATCTTCGAAGTTAAGCCTAGCTGAATACTCTGAAGGTGTTTTTCATTGTCAATAAAGTAGATTAACAAATCGCACCCTTGGTGGAAGAACCAAGATTCATCAGACCTTATCCTGTGCCAAGATGAGAAATCATCTCCCGCAAGTAGGTAGTAAATGCTCGTGTAGGCGTTCTTTCCATCCAAACCTTTTGTATCCTTAATGATGGTTTTGGAGCGATACATTTCTCTATAAAAGCCACCTTCGGGATGGGCTACAAGTCCAAAGTCGTTAATAATTGATTGAATTTCTGGCATATATCCTTAGGATGAACAGCTACAACGGGTTTGTCTTGATATTTGCAACGATTCTATATTCACTGGGGGCCAAAATATGGGACCTGGTATTTAAACCTTAAAAACAGCTGCAAATATAGCCAAAGCATTGGACGTAGAAATTCCCTTTTATCTTGTGTAAAGTGAGCCTTATTAAATAATAAAAATGTCATTAGGAGGCTTTCATGAATAGAAAAAGAACCTCTATTGCACTGTGTTTTGCTGTTATCGCTAGCTCATCCTTTGCCAAGGATAGTGTTAATTGGGGCTATGACGGTAAAACTGGCCCAGAGTTTTGGGGTGATCTCAGCCCAGATTTTTTAATGTGCAAGACTGGAAAGTCCCAGGCCCCGATCGACATTCCTGTAAAGCTAGTACAAAAGTCAGATGCCACTATGCAAACTGCCTATCGGCCCTCACGTGCAATGATCATTAATAATGGGCATACCATTCAGATTAATCTTCCGAATGCAGGCTATGCCGAGTTCAATGGCGAAGATTACACCTTACTGCAAATTCACTTTCATACTCCCAGTGAGGAGAAGGTGGACGGGAAAAGCTACCCATTAAATGCCCATTTGGTTCACATCAACCCAGGTGATAGTGAATACGATAGCGAGGCAGGTAAACTCGCCGTGATTGGCGTCTTTTTCAAAGAGGGCAAAGAGAATGCCGCGCTAAAAAACATCTTTGCAGAAGTTCCCAGCCAAAAAAGCAAAGAGAGATACAAAATTCAGTTTGATACACGCGCCCTGCTCCCTCAAAATAAAGCTTTCTATAGTTACGAAGGATCTTTAACGACCCCTGGTTGTGCTGAAGGTGTGCAGTTTTATATCTTGAAGACCCCGGTTGAAGTGTCTAAAAAGCAATTGGAGCAATTTAAGAAACTTTACCCCTTAAATGCGCGTCCAACGATGCCTCTCAATGGCCGCAAGATTACCGAAGGAAATTAGATGACCAATCTTAATCAACTCCCCACTGATCTCCCTATTCCTCAAGATGACGGGGCCACTGATCATTTAAAGGGCATGCAGCTGCCAGATGTTTCATTCACTGCCACGAATGGCAAAGTAATTAATCTGAGTGATATCAAAGGAAAATTGATCATTTATTGCTACCCAATGACGGGCCAACCCAATGTTGCACTCCCAGACGGCTGGGATCAGATTCCTGGGGCGAGAGGATGTACTCCTCAGAGTTGTTCGTTCAGGGATCACTATCAAGAACTCCAGGCGCTTGATGCGGAAGTGATTGGCCTTAGTGTACAAACTACTGAGTATCAAAAAGAGATGGCAGATAGACTACATTTACCATTTCCAGTGGTGAGTGATGTCAACTATCAATTTCAAAAGGCATTAAATATGCCTACATTCCTTGCTGCCGGAATGACGCTGCTTAAGCGAGTTACCCTAATTGCTAATAATGGGGTGATTGAAGCGGTTCATTACCCTATTTTTCCTAGCGATAGTGACCCAGCATGGGTAGTTGATTATTTGAAAAATCACGGCTGAGATGCTTGATCACTTCGATCACCTGGTTCTCACTACTGCAAAAGAAGTTGAATGTATTGATTTCTATGTACGTGTTCTAGGTATGCAATTAGAGTCATTCATTGGCGGAACGCCACCTGTTGAGCGTAAAGCATTCAAGTTTGGCAATCAAAAAATCAATTTGCATATCAAAGGGAAAGAATTTGAACCCAAAGCAGATCTCCCTACGCCAGGTTCTTTAGATCTCTGTTTTATTGCAGATAGACCGCTTACAAAAGTCATTGCCAAATTAACAAAAGAAGCCTGGCCGATTATTGAGGGCCCAGTCATTCGTACGGGCGCCACCGCAAAAATTAACTCTATTTATATTCGTGATCCTGACCAAAATTTGATTGAGATTAGCGAGTTGATTTCTTAAGCGTGAATCTTTCAGATCTCCTGCTTCAGGCCCTCGTATTAGGCTTTTTGGGTCTTGGTGCTGGCGTTCTAGGCGGGGTGATTGGTTTTGGTACCACGATTATCTTGATGCCGGCGCTGGTGTATTTCTATGGACCAATTCAGGCAATTCCAGTGATTGCTTTAGTGGCAACCGTAGCAAACCTTTCCCGTATTTTTCTCTGGTGGAGTGCAATTAATTGGAAGGTTTGTTTTGTCTATAGTCTTACGGCAATCCCTGCAGTGATATTAGGTGTAAATACTTTAGTGACTCTAAATGATCGGTTTGTTGAAATCACTCTCGGTCTTTTTCTAATCCTATTGATTCCGATTCGGAGATGGATGCGCAGAAAAAACTTTTATTTAAAGTTATGGCAGATGAGTTTGGTAGGTGCTGGTATTGGCTACCTTACTGGCATTGTTGCGACTACTGGGGCCATCAATACTCCATTTTTCTTAGCTTACGGCCTCACTAAGGGCGCCTTTTTGGGTACAGAAGCTGCTAGCACCCTATCCATACTTTTTACCAAGGGAATTACCTTTCATCAGCTTGGGTTCTTAAACACAACAGCAATCATTCAAGGCTTGTTGATTGGCAGTTGTGTATTAGCAGGATCTATTTTTTCCAAAAAAATTGTTTTGGCCTTGCCAGAAAAAAGATTTCTCTTGCTGATGGAGCTTGTCATGTTTATTTCTGGAGGATCTATTCTGGTGATGGCTATTTAGCGCTATTGGTATAAATCATTAGCGAAATTCCCCAACTCTCAGGATATAATTTCTGTAAGCAGGAGAGTGAGGGGTTTCCCTCCACCGAAGGCGCAAACTCCCATGAACGCTCAGGTATCCCACGGGAAGGTACTGCTTATCCTAAATAGCCGTCTGGAGAGCCACCATCTTTATGGTGCACCGAAGGAGCAAGCCCTAAGCTAGGCTTAGGGTGAATCTCTCAGGTATCAAGGACAGGGGGAGCGGCATCCATCACATGGCAGAGCCATGGCTTTGATGGGCTGCTATTGGGAGAGTCTTATATGCAAAACCCTTTTAAATAATTCAGAAGCAACTTTTATACATCTGCTCACGCAGATTTAGTACTCCAATATTGTTCGAGTGCGATAGTGCATTTGAGCGCTTACTGATTAAGGTTAATGTATGACAAACAAATTCGTTGAAGAAGCACCATATCACCCTGGTTATGAGGATGCAGGGTTTAAGGGGGGAGTCTCTCCACTTGTGACCGAGATTGATCGATTTAGAAAAAGCAATTCACGGTATTTAAGCTTTGCCGAAGTGATTGTGGATTTTTGTATATCCGATCAAAAAAAACTGCACGCAGCAAATTAAAGCGCTAAACAATAAGTCGCTTATGTGCGACTTATTGTTTCTCTAAAGATCTAAATTATCCAAAGCCAGATCTTCAAGGTGGCTGGTATCTGCCCAGGCATTAACCTTCCAGCCCGTCCCATCATGGCTAATCCAATTCAGCGAGGCATTGGGAACGGTGACCGCTTTTTCGGCATCTAATGCCTGCTTGCTCGCAACTCGATACATCATATCTAGCGTTCCACCATGACTTACCAACAAAATGGTTTTACCGATGTGCTTTTGGCGAATCTCTTCGAGCGCACTCTGAACCCGCGCTGCAAATTGCTGAATACTTTCTCCGCCACGCAAGTCTTGAAGAATACCTCTGCTGAGGTGGCTCTTCCAGAGTTCCGGTTCGCGCTGAGGGGCTTCATCGGTAGTAAGACCTTGAAGGGCGCCGAGGTGTCGCTCTCTTAAGGCGCTATGAGCAATTGCCGTGGTTTTATAAAGCTCCTCAATAGCCTGTGCTGTTTGTTGAGCACGCTGAAGGTCACTTGTATAAAGAACATCGAACTGCAGATGAATGGCCTTAAGGGCATGAGCCATTTGCTTGGCTTGATTTAAGCCGCGAGCATTCAGAGCGATATCAGTGTGACCCTGAAGACGACGCGCAGCATTCCAGTCGGTCTCCCCATGGCGTACTAAGCAAAATTGAGTTGTGGTCATTCGACAATCCTAAAGGCGTAATTATTTTTTCAGAGTCCACGCGCGTGGATTATGTTCAAAGCCAATATGCTCGTAATACGCGTTTGCCTTAGGTGCTGCAAGGAGCACAATCATGCACTCTGGGCCCAGGCGAGCTTTAGTTTCTTCAATAAGTTGTTTGCCAATGCCTGTTCGTTGGTACTGCTCATCTACTGCCAAGTCAGCTAGGTAGGCGACATAAGAAAAATCGGTCAACGAACGGGATATTCCGATCAATTTATCCTCATCCCATGCCGTAATAATAAGATTGGCATTTTGGAGCATAGACTCAAACGTGCTGACATTATTAATGGGGCGTCGTTCAGCCAAGGTGGATCTTTTATATAAGTCGATAGCCTGCATTGCTGTTACGGGGGTTTTATCGCTGTAACTAATCATTGGATTTTTGATTGCTGATAAATAATGCGTCGCCGGATGAGAGAGTTCCTGAACTGAGTATCTCGGCACGTATTCCCCCTCGGCCATCAAACGCATCCATAAAGTTTGATTTCCCCAAAAGCTCTCCAGGCCGTATACAAGGAGCGCAAAGTTCAGTTCCCTTTAAAGAAATGCCGCCCAGCTGAAAAGTTTCACCGACCAAGGCATTTAATTCGCTTGGTGAAATGCCATCAAGCACGACATTGCGACGGGTTTGCGCATCTGTAAAAGGTGCTTCATTGTCAGCCTCAAGCCATAGGTTGGCAATAGCGATGCCGGTGCTGGCGATAATGCTGATATGTCTAATCTTAGGAGGCTGTTGATCCGAAAAGGCACCCATTCCAGAGGCGTAGCGATCTCCTTTAATACCAAGACCCACTTGGACCTCAACTGTGGTTTTAGATTCCATCGGCGCCCCCGCGTTTGAGGCAATGTAAATAGCTAGTATATGGGCGTTCGTTTGCATAATAGATATCTGCATATTACAACTTGAACTACAGGTTTGTTAATACAATCAATAGATTGATAGCACAAAGGACTGAGTGAACAAAGAAACCAAAGGAATGCTGATTGGATTTATCGGCATTCTGATTTTTAGCTTAACTTTGCCTGTCAGCAAGATTGCGGTATTAAGCTTTAATCCCTATTTTATTGCCTTCGGCAGAGCGACTCTTGCCGGCGTAGTGGCATTGGCCTACCTTGCCTATAAAAAAGAATCCCTACCTAGCAAGGTTGATTTTGGCAAATATGTCGTCATTGCTTTGGGCGTAGTTTTTGGTTTTCCTATCTTCACTACAGTGGCTATGACGCAAGGATCCTCTTCGCATGGTGCTGTGATTTTGGGCATGATGCCTTTGGCAACGACCGTCATAGGGGTCATTCGCTTTAAGGAGCGACCCTCTTTAGGCTTTTGGTTGGTTTCCTTAATGGGGGCTGCACTGGTGGTGATCTACGCGCTACTGAAAAACTCTGGAAGTTTTACTTATATTGATGGCCTGTTGGTGCTTGGTGGAATTTGTGCCTGCGTGGGTTATGTCGAGGGTGGCGAGCTTTCTAGAAGAATGAATCCCCGCGCGGTGATCTCTTGGGCCCTCGTTATTTCATTGCCTGTAAATATAGTCGCAAGCTTTTTGACTTTTAGTCCTGAATACACCAATGCCGGTGGCGTGGCGTGGATTAGTTTTATCTATTTAAGCTTATTTCCCATGTTCTTGGGATTTTTCTTTTGGTACGAGGGACTTGCTATTGGAGGAATCGCACGCGTGAGTCAAGTGCAGCTCATTCAGCCGTTTTGTACATTGCTTGCCGCCAGTGTTTTGTTGGGCGATCCAATTACCGTAATGAATTTAGTTTTTGCTGGATTAGTTGTGTCAACAGTGATTTTAGGAAAAAGTATGTTGGTTAAAAGACGCTAATCATAGAGTGCAGCACATAAAAAAGCCCCGTTAAATTGGGGCTTGGTATTTATGCAGTAACAATGGTTTGTTTCTTGATGGCTCGCAAAATCTTACTTTTCTCTTTTGGTTTATTGCTCGCTTCTAATAATTTGTTGAGCTGTGTTGCATTAAGTGGCCCAAGGCGCGGTTTGCCTGTTTTGGTGAGCATGGGATCGTTTTTTCTGTTTCTTTGATTTTGGCCTACAGCCATATTTTTCCTGGGGAAAATGAGTGATGAATCTTAGAGGCTAGCTCATCAGACCCCCCTATTTAGGGCGCACAATCGTGATCACTATTCAGAATAACAGTTAAAAAGTACAGGCGCTATGATTAGACATGAATAGTCTCTCAAAACGCATCTTTGAGACAAATTGCTCCCGTAAGCACTCTTTCAAGCAGAAAAGGATGTATATGAAGACTTATATCACTAGCGCATTTCTGATCATTGGATTGAGTGCTTGTGCTGCCGTTTATACAGACGCATCAGATGCGAATCACGTGACATTTTTAAATAGTAGCGGTGAATCTATTGAACAATTAACGCAAAAGGCAGGCACATATTGTGCGCAGTATGGCAAAACTGCTTCTTTCAGAAGTAGTGATACTCAGTTGTACGTAGTGTTTGATTGCAAACCATCCCGCAACTAAATTGAAGCAAGTTATCCAGCAAGATCTGATTGATAAATCAGGCCAGCATGTTCCCTTAGGGCGTGGAATTGAATAGACTCCCAACGCTGCTGGGCTACGTCTAACTCTGATTTATGGGATGCCAGGAAAACAGAGGCGCCTACAACATCTTCTGCCATACGATGAATGTTTTCTTGGGTGAATTTCTTCAGTGCAACCGGATCATCCGAGCTTACCCAGCGAGCAAGGCTATAGCGTGCTGGTAAAAGTCGCACTTCAGCACCATATTCCGTTTGAAGACGATGGCTTACTACCTCAAATTGCAGTTGACCAAAGGCGCCAAGCAACATAGTCCCGCCAGTCATCGGGCGAAATACCTGAATAGCACCTTCTTCCCCAAGCTGCATGAGGCCGGTTCGTAATTGCTTAGAACGTAATGGGTCAGCGGATTCAACCATGCGAAAAATTTCAGGCGCAAAAAAAGGCAAGCCTGTAAATTGCAATTGCTCACCCTCGGTGAGCGTATCGCCAAGACGGAGCAGGCCATGATTGGGTAAGCCGATGATGTCCCCTGGAAATGCCTCATCCAAAATATCGCGTCTTTGCGACAAGAAAGACAGTGCGTTATTGGTGCGCACTTCTTTGTTGTTGCGACAAATCTTGAGTTTCATACCACGCTGAAAATGACCAGAACAAATGCGTAAAAATGCTACACGGTCGCGATGGGCTGGATCCATATTTGCCTGGATCTTAAAGACCACAGCAGAAAACTTGTTTTCAGCGGGACTTACTTCACGCTGTAGGGCTTTGCGTGATCCGGGAGATGGTGCAAGTTCAACAAGCGTATTCAGAATTTCACGAACACCAAAATTATTAATTGCGGAGCCAAAAAATACTGGCGATTGACGTCCGGCCAGAAAGGCCTCGCGGTCAAATGCAGGCATTGCTTCTTTAATCAGCGCCACTTCAGTCAAGGCATTTTCTAAATCTGTTCCAAGGCGCGCCTTAAGGGCTGGATCAGTGACATCCACTACAGCGTGTGAGTCTTCGGTTACTCGATCCTCGCCAGCCTTAAACATGCGCATACGCATATTGGCAATATCAATTACCCCAGCAAAAGATTTACCCATGCCAACTGGCCAGGTAAATGGAACCACTTCAATGCCAAGCGCAGTCTCGATCTCATCCATTAATTCCATGGGAGGCTTTACCTCGCGATCCATTTTATTAATGAAAGTAACAATCGGTGTATTACGTGCGCGACAAACTTCAAGCAGGCGAAGGGTTTGTGATTCGACACCATTGGCCGCATCGATCACCATTAATGCAGAATCTACTGCAGTGAGAACGCGGTAAGTATCCTCTGAAAAATCTTGGTGTCCTGGTGTATCTAGTAGATTGATGATGCAATCGCGATATTCCATTTGCATTACAGAGCTTGCTACAGAAATACCGCGCTGCTTCTCAATTTCCATCCAGTCAGAGGTTGCGTGCCTGCTAGCTTTACGAGCCTTGACGCTACCCGCAATTTGAATTGCTCCCGCATAGAGCAATAGCTTTTCTGTGAGCGTAGTCTTGCCGGCATCTGGGTGAGAGATGATGGCAAAGCTACGACGTCTTAATACTTCTGCGCCTGGGGTGCTGGGGGTAATGGTTTCGATGGTAATTCTGCGCTTATATAGTTTGGACGCAATTATAAGCGGGTGGCCTTGCTTAGAATTGCTCTTCAGGCCTTACAAAACGCCATTGACCAGGCGGCAGCGGTCCAAGAGAGATGCGTCCAATTCTGACTCGCTTCAAGCCAACCACCTTCAAGCCAACCATTTCACACATTCTGCGAATCTGACGCTTACGACCTTCTCGCAATACAAAGCGAAGTTGATCCTCATTTTGCCAACTGACTTGAGCGGGTTTGAGTTCAACGCCATCAAGAGAAAGACCATGTTTTAGACGATCTAGATCCTCAAAGGAGAGTTTGCCTTCTACACGAACCAAATATTCTTTTTCAATCGGACTATTTTCGCCGATTAATAATTTGGCAATGCGACCATCCTGGGTTAATACCAACATTCCGGTGGAATCAATATCAAGTCTTCCCGCAGGCGCAAGGCCCTTAGTATTGAAGCGAGGGTTACGGCCCTTGTCGAGCGGACTGCCAAAGTAATTTTCAGGTGTGATGAGAGAGGCTGCTGGCTGATATTCTTGCTCATCATCAAAATGTGAGATGTATCCAACGGGTTTATTTAAAACCACTGTAATGCGAGAGGCTTGTTGTGCTTTGGCACCAGACTGCAACTCAATTTTTTGATGACGGTATGCTCTAACGCCAAGTTCATTTACTACTTCACCATCAACCGTTACTAAGCCCTGCTCAATATACGAATCTGCTTCACGACGTGAGCACAGTCCCAATTCAGACAATAGTTTTGAAACGCGTACTTTTTCTTCCATGCCTGCATTATCCGTTAAAGAACGTTTTTAAATGGTGCAGGGCAATATTCTATTTTGGCTAAACTGCAGATGTCTTAAATGCTAAATAAAGGAAAATAAAATGACTGCAGTTTTGAAAAAACCACCAATTTATAAAATCCTTTATTTTCAAGTGCTTATGGCCGTTTTAATCGGGGTTTTACTTGGCAACTTTTATCCTTCCATTGGCGTAGAGATGAAACCCTTTGGCGATGCCTTTATTAAGGGCATCAAGATGTTGATTGCCCCGATTATTTTCTGCACGGTTGTGATTGGTATTGCCGGCATGGAGGACATGAAGAAAGTGGGTAAAACGGGTGGATTAGCGCTTTTGTATTTTGAGGTCGTTAGCTCCATAGCGTTAATAGTTGGATTGATTGTTGTAAATGTATTACAGCCAGGCGCCGGCATGAATATCGATCCAGCTAGCTTGGATACCAAGGGAATTGCTGCGTATACAGGCCCAGGAAAAATGGGCACCACTACAGAATTTTTATTAAATATCATTCCCAATACTGTTGTAGATGCATTTGCAAAAGGCGAGATATTACAAGTGCTTTTTATCGCAGTGTTATTTGGTTTTGCTTTGCATAAGTTTGGTGGTCGTGGAACGATGGTATTTGATTTAATCGAAAAATCTTCGCACGTTCTATTTGACATCATTGGCATCATCATGAAATTTGCACCGATCGGTGCTTTTGGTGCAATGGCGTTCACGATTGGCAAGTATGGCGTTGGCTCACTTTTCTCTTTAGGCAAATTGATGGGCGCTTTTTACCTTACTTGCCTACTTTTTGTTTTCATTGTGCTTGGAACTATTGCACGCCTAAATGGTTTCAATATTTTCAAATTTGTTCGCTACATTAAAGAAGAGCTTTTGATTGTTTTGGGTACATCCTCATCTGAATCAGTCTTGCCGCGCATGATGGAGAAGATGGAGTTATTGGGCGCCAAGAAAAGCTGCGTCGGCTTAGTTATTCCAACTGGCTATTCCTTTAATCTTGATGGCACTTCTATTTATCTAACCATGGCCGCAGTCTTTATTGCCCAGGCTACTGATACCCCGATGACGATCACTCAACAAATCACACTTTTACTGGTCTTATTGCTTACCTCAAAGGGTGCTGCGGGCATTACTGGTAGCGGGTTTATTGTTTTAGCCGCAACCCTTTCTGCCGTTGGTAATGTTCCAGTGGCTGGCTTAGCAATCATCTTAGGAATTGACCGCTTCATGTCTGAAGCACGTGCCTTGACTAATTTAGTTGGGAACGGCGTAGCCACGATTGTTGTGGCCAAATGGACTGGTGAGTTAGATGAAAAGCAATTAACTTCAGTACTGAATAAAGATAATTGGATTGAGGCTCAGGATCCCGAATATTACTTAGATCAAAAGCAAGACAAAATGCGCTAAATTAGGTTCTCACAATATGAACGCTGCATGGGGCTTCCTCGACGATTTTGGTCATGGAGGTTCTCCAAGGCGTTACCTTATTGGGCAGTTTGTGTGATGCCCCAATCAAAATGAGTGATGCATCATTATCTTTCGCAAACTCGACAATACGAGATGCGGGGTCCATTGCTTCAAGGACATGATAAGAAATGCGCTCTGGGGGAAGCTTTAGAGGTTTAGCCCAATCCATTAACTGCACCAAGTGCCCCCGCACAATTCCACTGGCGGTTTCATTTTCTTGATTGCCTTCAAATGTGGGCGTACTGCTAATAGTGCTAATACATACCAACCGACTTTCAGGATAGGCAAGTAATAAATTTTTAGCTGTGAGTTGCATGAGCTCACGTAAATCTTCATCCGATTGGCGGGTATCAATTGCGACAATCATCAATGGCGCATCATGGCTACCCATGCTGGGTCGCGGACTGGGAGAGGGTTCATAGCCAGCCGCCCTAAACATGCCTTTGAGGTTTTCCCAAAAGCTGGGAGGCTCAACTCGATCAGCGCGTTCAGTAAGGGTGATACCCTCAGGGTCGCGTAATACTTGACGCAAGCGAGTGGCACTTTGGTAGCGATCGGCAGCGCGCGGTTCTAGGCATCTCAAGACAACTTCTTGTAACCAGCGGGGGATTTCCTTGCGGATTGCACGAGGCGGAAAGGGCTCAGCCCACATCCGTTTTCTTAAGCCACTCAAGGTCTGTGGATTACCAAAAGGTAATTCACCAGTGAGTAGTTCATACATGATTGCGCCAATCGAATAGATATCGCTGCGCGAATCTGAACGAATACCCGCTACTTGTTCTGGAGAAATATAGGGTGCAGAGCCAATTCCTTTACGCATTTCTTCTGCAAGCAAATCAGGGTAACGGGCATGATGTGACAAGCCAAAGTCAATCAGCGTTAACTTTCCCTTCTCATCTATCAGAATATTTTCTGGCTTGATATCGAGATGAATCGCATCTTGGGAGTGCAGGGATTGAACCGCTTGAGCCAGGTCTGCGCCGATCCGAACGACCTCATCAATCGTAAATATTTTGCCTTCTTTAATGAGATCTTCAAGCGGTCGACCTTCCACCCTTTCCATTGCAATATAGGGTCGAGTAGCCATATTCCCTGCGCCCAAAAATTGAGGAACAAATGGGCTTTTCAATGAGCGAAGAATCGTGAGCTCTGTCTCAAAGCCAATTAAGCTCTCAACAGGCTGGTCCCTCCCAACGCGAGGAATCTTGAGAAGGATTGGAACATCAATACCTTCTTTGGTGGCTGTGAACAGGCTAGCCATCCCGCCGCGATGAACTTCTTTTCCTATAACAAACCCGTCAACGACTTTGCCTTCTTGAAAAATATCATCAACAGCTTCGATATCGGTATTGATTGCCATTGAGTATTACTTGCCGGTAATTAAACGGTTCGCCAAATCTTCGGGCAAGCCTGCGCGGCGGACTTTATCTGCGGCCGTGAAATGATCATAAGGAACTCGATGAAAAGTGAGCACTTCTAACGCAGGTTCAAAAACTGCAAAACACGCTTCTGGATTTCCATCTCTTGGCTGCCCTAAGGAGCCAACCACGCCAACCCATTGGCGGTGTTGCAATACTGGGATTTCATCGCCAGGATGTGGAGCAAAGCGAATTAACTTACCTACAGCACTTTGGTAAAAAAGGGCTTGCTCATGAGCATGACCTACAAAGGTATAGCTCTTTCCTGAATCTTGAACGCAACGCCATGCGCTCATGCTGTCAGTAATGTAATTCCACTCGTCAGGCTTATACGCAGATGCATGTACAAAACAGATCTTTTCTTCATTCACAATCAAGGGCAAGCTTTTTAAAAACTGGATATGACTCTGGTTAAGTTGAGTTTTAGTCCATTCAATAGCGGCATTGGCACTGTCATTCATTTGGGATCGACAGTCCTTGAAAACAGCTTCGTCGTGATTTCCCAAAATGGCGATGGCTTTTTTGGCCTCTACAAGTCCTGCAATACGATCGATAAGGGCAGCAGGGTCTGCGTTGTAGCCAACTAGGTCGCCCAAAAAAACCATACGGGTCACGCCAAGCTCTTCAGCTCTGGCCATGCAAGCCTCGAAAGCCTCTAAATTGCTATGAAGATCGGCAAATAGCCCAATGCGTTCAGTCATCTCTCAATGATAGGGCAAAAGGCCGTCACTTTGAAGGGTTATAGGGGTTAGCTACGCTGTTAGGACGGTTTTTAAAGCGCTTATGAACCCAATAGTATTCAGCGGGGCGAAGTCGAATAGTGTCTTCAAAGTACTGATTTAAGCGTGCTGTATCGGCCTTCGCATCTGAGCCTGGAAAATCTTTCAGAGGGGCACTAATTTCACATAGATAGCCTGACTCATCTGCTTTTAATGTGGTGGTCATCATACAAACTTCTGCGCCCGTGATTTTTGCCAAGCGAGATACCGCTGTAATGGTGTTGGTCTCAATTCCAAAAAATGGCACAAATTCAGAATCTTTAAGACCCAAATCAATATCAGGAGCAATGATGATAAAGTCGCCGTTGCGTATCTCTCGAATAATCTCCTTAGAGCTTCCTTGCCGATCAATTGAATTTCCGCCAAAGCGATTGCGCCATTCAACTATTTTCTTATTGAAGAACGGATTTTTCATTCTCTGAAAAAATCCCGAGGTGCGTGGCCAGTCTTTTTGTTTTGCGAGTGCACTCAAAATAATGCTTCCCTCGATGCCAGTGAAATGCATATTCACCAGTATGCGAGGTTTTTTGCTAGAAAGATCAACCGCAGACCTAACCTCAATCATTCGACTCAGTTGATTGACACTTCCCATCCAAATAATGCTTTTCTCAACAAGGCTTCTGCCAAGCAAGCGCCAGTGTTGTTTACTTAATTGGTCAATTTCTGTGGCATTCAGATTGGGAAAGCATAGGTGCAAGTTTGTTTTTACTACTTTATTTCTGTCGCCCGGAATACGCGCTGCTATATAGCCAAGACCGTAGCCTATTGATACTAATAGCTTGTAGGGGAGTAGTGATAACAGCTTGAGAAAGCAAACTGCAACATAATTAAAGAACGACTTAAGCAAATTAGTTTTGCTCTGAATCGTAACGCTTGATGGATTTAGTGTAGCGCTCTTGCATTTCTTCAGTTGAGCTACTCGACATTACTAAGTCGTTGACGAGACCAGTTTCCAATCGATAGGTCCATCCATGAACTGTCAGATCTTGACCACGTGCCCAAGCATCTTGCACTATGGTTGTTTCACATACATTGACCACTTGTTCAATCACATTGAGTTCACATAAACGATCTTGACGTTTAGGTGTTGGGATTAGTTCGCCTAAGTAGCGCTCATGTTTCTGATGAACGTCTTTTACATGGCGTAGCCAGTTATCCGCAAGGCCCACACGTTTATCGGTCAATGCAGCATGCACACCTGAGCAGCCATAGTGGCCTACAACCAAGATATGTTTGACTTTAAGCAAGTCGATGGCAAACTGAATGACGGACAAGCAATTTAAGTCGGTATGGACAACAACGTTTGCTACGTTACGATGAACAAAGAGCTCGCCCGGAAGTAAATTGACAATGTCATTCGCAGGTACGCGACTATCAGAACAACCTATCCAAAGATATTCCGGTGCTTGCTGTGAAACGAGTCTTTTAAAGAAGTTGGCGTCTTTAGCAACCATGCTTTCAGCCCATGTGCGATTATTCGCAAATAGCTGTTCGAGGGCTTGAGATTGTTGTTTGCTCATAATTTAAGTTTAAAGTACTTTCATGACACCTATTTGGTTAAAACAAACCCCTAACGGAATTACGTTAAATTTGCACTGCCAGCCAGGCGCGAAGCAAACCAAAGTGGTGGGACTGCATGACGGATGCCTAAAGATTTCTCTCCAAGCGCCTGCTCTGGAAAATAAGGCCAATGAATTTCTACTATCTTGGCTTTCTAAGCAGCTAAAAGTGCCGCAGAAACAAATTCAATTTATATCTGGTCAAAATAGTCGCCATAAACGAATTGAAATCTGGGGATCAATTACCCCCGAGCAAATTATTGAGATCTTAAAGCCTTAAATTACCAAAAGATCACCCACAAAATACCTAATATCAACACCCATTTTCCAACGTAATAGACTGACCGATGCTTGGCTTTCAGTTTTTTGGCTTGTGCCCTCAATTCGTAAAAATACTTAAACAGCACGTTTACAAAACCAACCTTTTCACCTGCGACGTTCTGTGATGCTGCGGCACTCATGACATTTCGCCCAAACCAGCGATTAAATGCTTGAACTGCTTTTGTATAAACAGGCCTTTCAACGTCACAAAATAAGACTATTCGTTGGTGATCGGTCTCATTAGCGGCAAAATGAATATAGGTTTCATCAAACATCACAGGCTCACCATCTTTCCAGTGATAGCGCTCACCATCAACCTCAATAAAGCATTTAGGGTCGTTGGGGGTCACTAAACCTATGTGGTAACGCAATGATCCTGCATAAGGGTCGCGGTGGCGTACTAGCGTCGCCCCAGGTGGTAAAGAAGCAAACATCGCGGCCTTAACGGACGGAATGGATTTCAGCAATGCAACCGTTTTTGGGCAATTCGCCTGTGCTGAAGGTAAATCTTTCCCATACCAATACAGATGAAAGCGTTTCCAGCCGGTGCGGAAAAACGAATTAAAGCCAATATCGTTATAGCCGGTTGCGACGGCAATTGAGCCCTCAGCATTTAAAGCAAGCGCCTCTTGGCGAATAATTTCCCAGTTATCTTGTAATGGCTGCATTTCTGGGAATTGGCTTACGGGAATGTAGGCGCTCGCCTTTACCTTAGAAAACAAATATAAAAGGGTATTTACGGGGGCCAGAAGGACTTGATAGTCGGTGAGGGATCTCACGACCCCAAAACGGACTCTGCCCCTGTAATAGACATAAATAGCTGAGGCGACAAAAATAAAAAAGATGATGTGACGTATTTGCATGAGGCTGGTCTAAGTGAGATAACCCTCCCATTTTAATTTGTCTCTAGATGATTAATTGACTATTTCTTAGCTTTGGATGCTCATATACTTAGGCATGGTGGGTTTGGGGACCTGATTAGGGTTTATGTGTAGATAGATCAAGGAAGATCTTATGAATGGGTTTACAAAGTGGCTCTTAAGCCTTGTTTTAATTGGGTTAGTCGGTATTTCTGTATATACCTGGGCTATGCTTACATGGAGCTATGGCAGCGGTGAACGTGCGGGATATATACAGAAATTCTCACATCGTGGCTATATATGTAAAACTTGGGAGGGTGAATTGGCAATGGTCTCTATGCCGGGCACCATGTCAGAAAAATTCCTCTTTACGGTGCGTGAAGATGCTGTGGCGCAAAAAATAAATGCTAATTTAGGCAAAAAAGTAGCTCTAAAATATCAACAACATATTGGTTTGCCAACAAACTGTTTTGGCGACACAGAATATTTTGTTTACGATATCACTGTTTTGGATGAGTAATTAGTAGTACTTGTAAAAATTGCTGTAACGCAGCTTTATTTTTGTAATTTTTTGTGGTTAAAATCATGTAAGCGCAATGTGCGCCGACATCAATATCTATAAGGAGCTTCACTTGAACAAAGCCGAACTAATCGCAGCGATTGCTGACGACGCGGAGATTTCTAAAGCCAAAGCTGAATTCGCATTGAATTCTGCAATCGAGACAATCATCAAAACTGTTACTAAAGGTGACACTGTACAACTGATTGGTTTTGGTACTTTTGCATCTGGCAAGCGTGCTGCACGTATGGGTCGTAATCCAAAAACTGGTGAGCCACTCAAAATCGCTGCTGCTAAAACTGTTAAGTTTTCTGCTGGTAAAGCATTTAAAGATTCAGTTAACAAGCGTAAGAAGTAATTCTTTCTTAGTTAATAAAAAAGCCCGGTCCGCCGGGCTTTTTTATTACATCGAAAATAGAGAAGCGATCTAGACCTAGCTTTGTACTAGGCGGCGATGCCGATGAATACTCATCAATATCCCGGCTCCAAAACCTAGCGTTACTAAGGCAGTTCCACCATAACTAATAAATGGCAGAGGCACTCCAACAACTGGAAGTAGGCCACTCACCATGCCGATGTTCACAAATGCGTAGGTAAAGAAAATCAACGTTACGGAAGCGCCTAGGAGGCGAGTAAATAAATTGGGGGCGCTCGCAGAGATGGCTAAACCCCGCTTGATGAGAGCAAAGAAAAGAGCAAGCAATACTAGATTCCCAAGCAATCCAAATTCTTCAGAGAACACCGCGAATACAAAATCCGTATGTTTCTCTGGAATAAATTCCAAATGCGCTTGCGTTCCTTGAAACCACCCCTTACCAAAAAATCCACCTGATCCAATGGCAATCATTGATTGAATAGTATGGAATCCTTTTCCAAGAGGATCACTGCTCGGATCAAGCAAGGTACAAATACGATGTTTTTGATAGTTGTGCACAAAAGGCCAAGCAACATCATGCGCACAAATCGTGCTGCCAAAGATAATGATCAGCAATATACCAATCACCCCAATGCCAACAAAAGGTAGGATCCATTTCCAAGGTAGGCCCGCCAGGATGATGACGTAAAGGCCCGCAGCAAAAACAAGGAGTGCAGTGCCTAAGTCAGGTTGACGCGCAATCAGAAATACGGGAATTACCAAAATAATTGCCGCTACTGCATAGTCCCAAGTTTTTTGAATGCCTTCACGCTTCTGAAAATACCACGCAAGCATTAATGGCATGGCAATCTTCATCAACTCTGAGGGTTGAATAACGAAGCCAATGTTGAGCCAACGACGCGCACCCTTTTTGATTAATCCAAATACTGCCACTGCAATTAATAAGGCAATACCAAAACCATATATCCAAACAGCACCCATCTCCAACCATTTAGGGGGTATGCGCGAAACAATCCACATCACTACAAAAGAGAGAGCAAGATTGCGCAACTCATCTGCAATTAGAACGGGAGTATTTTGACTGGAGGATAGAAATGTAAAAAATCCAACAGCTGCTAAGCCAAGCAGAATAAGGCCTAGCTGGCGGTCTAGTCCAGAAAAAATACTAAAGAAAAAACTTTTAATTTTTATTAAGGGGCTCTTTTCCATTCAGGAATCTCCTTAGGCCACTTGCCCTCAATATAAAAATCCAGCGCTTTACGCGCAATCGGCGCAGCGTACTGCGCACCAAAGCCAGCATTCTCAACTACCATCGCAATCACAATTGTGGGTTTATCTGCTGGAGCAAAGGCAATATACAAAGCATGGTCACGTAAAAATTCTGCGGTTGAACCATGTTTGTAATCCTTCGAATTCAAACTAAACACTTGGGCAGTACCCGTTTTTCCACCCACTTGATAGCCGGTTCCCTTGAACGCTGTAGCAGAGGTACCAGAGATGTTTACTTCAACCATCGCCTTTTTAATGACTTCAATATTTTCTTGGTTGAGATCAATGCGATAGCTTTCTTTAGGTGTAGTTAACGCTCTGTTGCGTGTGAATGGGTCTTCAATTGCTTTGACCAAATGTGGCTTCATCACAATACCGTTATTCGCAACGTTCGCCATCGCATGTGCCAGTTGTAAAATAGTAAAGGCGTTATAGCCCTGACCAATGCCTAATGAAATGGTTTCACCTTCATACCATTTTTGTTGCTCTGGTTTCTTGAAGGTATTTTTCTTCCACTCAGTAGATGGCAGCACGCCTCGGGATTCGCCCTGTAAATCGATGCCAGTAATTTGACCAAAACCTAATGGCTTCATAAAGTCATGCATCATGTTCACGCCCATATCGCGAGCCAGCGTGTAATAGTAGGTATCACAGGATTCAACAATAGACTTTTGCATATCTACTATGCCGTGCCCACCTTTTTTATCATCCCGGAAAGTGTGGTTTCCAAAATCAAAGTAACCCGGATCTGAAATCGTTTGCGAAGGAGTGCGCTTCTTGTTCTCTAAAGCAGCCAGCGCCATGAAAGGTTTGTAGGTTGATCCTGGTGGATATATTCCTTTGAGTGGACGGTTGTACAAGGGTTTTTGTGGCGAGTCGTTAAGCTCTTTCCAAGTTATTGCATCAATACCTTCAACAAAATCATTTGGATTGAAGTTTGGCTTAGAAACAAAGGCGAGCACATCACCAGTCTCTGGTTCTATGGCAACAAAAGCTCCGCGGAAATTTCCGTAGAGCTGCTCAACCAAATATTGCAATTTAATATCTACCGAAAGAACAATATTTTTTCCGGGAATGGATGGAGAGCTAGAAAGAGTGCGTACCGGTTTTCCACCGGCAGTAATTTCTACTTGGTCGTAACCAGGTACACCACGTAAAACGGCTTCATAGCTTTGCTCAAGCCCAATCTTTCCAACGTACTGAATACCTGGCAAAAAAGAAGCTTGCAATGCATCAGGATCATCCGCTTTTGCCCCTTCAATTTCTGCCTGCATTTTCTCCTTATCCTTTTGGGAGACTCGTCCGATATAGCCAATGAGATGCGACGCTAATTCGTTATATGGATATTCACGGAAGCTTCTGGCGCGGATCTCAACCCCAGGAAAGCGGTAACGATTGGCCATAAAACGGGCAGTTTCAGCCTCATTGAGCATCGAACGGAGGGGAAAAGTGCCCATATTTCGGGAATCTTCCAGGGAGCGCTTGAAATTACGGCGATCTCTAGGGGAAATATCAATGATTTCAGAAAGTTCATTGATGAGTTGATCAACGTTCCCCTTCACCTCTTCAGCATTGACATCCAAGGTCAGGGCCGAGTAGTTTCTGCCGATCACAATACCATTTCGATCAATCACCAGTCCACGATTGGCGGGAGCTGGCACTAAGGCAATGCGATTACTTTCAGCAAGCAAAGCATATTTACCGTGACTCACGAGTTGTAACCAGACCAAACGGGTGATTAGCAGCAGGAAGCAAAAAGTGACAAATAGGGTCGCAATATGAATGCGCTCTTGAAATGAGTCGAGATCAGGTTTTTTATAAGAAACCATACAGCTTCTTAGAGTGGGCGATTATGATCGACGTCAATTGGGCGACGTTGAGGCGATAACAAAATACGCGTTGCTAATGGCCAAAGCATTGCCTCAATCAGTGCTTGAATTGCACCCGTTAAGGCCCACCAATAGAACTCTCCGGTTAGCAACCAATGCGCCAACACTGGAAATAATGAGACTAATAAGAAGATGGGGAGAAGATGCAGGGCTTGTGACAGCACGCTTAGCGCGATAATTCTTCTATGCCAAGAGATGGCTAAATAAGCAACTAATGAATAGCTAAATGCATGAAGACCCAAAAGATCGGAGTTATGCACGTCTATTAGTAAGCCGAGGGTGAAGGCGGTAATCACGCTGACATAACGATGCTGATGGATGTTCCAAAACACAATACAAAGAATCAGCCAGTCTGGGACCCAGCCGTAATTACCAATTGGCAAAAGATTTAATAGCAGCGCACAAAATAAGCTGAAATAAATAAATACCGCGTTTACCGGACGCAGAATGTAGCCGCTTTGGAAATCGATCATTGCATTCCTCGCGAGCGCGTTTGGCGACGGCCTGGTGTATTCGTTAAGGGCGCACCAGTGACTGACTTATTGTTCACGACGGGCGCTTTGGCATCGAATTGGGGGTCATACAAAAAAGCCAAGGCTTGACGATAGCGGTTGACTGCCGCTACTGGGACACAAAATACATTCGAAGAGTTTTTATCGGCGTTACGCTCAATCTTGCTAATTACTGCCACCGCAAATCCAGGGGGGTATACGCCATCAATGCCTGAGGTAATCAAAATATCGCCTACCTCTAAATCGCTGGCCACTGGTAGATAACGCAACTCCAGGGGATTACCTCTCCCAGCTCCAAAAACAGCTGCACGAAGGCCATTGCGGGCTACTTGTACTGGAACTGCAAAATCACGATCTTCCAGCAAAGACACCTCAGCAGAGCGCTCATATAGCCTAACTACCTGTCCAAGGATGCCAGAGTCATTGGCAATAGGGTTGCCAAGTTTGAGGCCGTCATTACTTCCACGGTTGATCACAATGCGCTGTGAGATTGGATTAGGCGGATTAAATAGAATTTCAACAGGCAAGGTTTTAAAGGCAACCTGTTTTTGCAGCGCCATCAACTCACGCAAATTTTGATTTTCAACCATCAAAAATTCTGATTGGTTGGCTAGTAGCGAGAGTTCAGCTTGGCGAACTTTCATTACTTGATTCTCTTGATCAAGCGTAGAGCGAGTCGTGAAATATTCTGAAGCCGCTTCAAATACATTGCGCGGTGCCATCATGACATATTCAAGGGGGCGCAAAATCCAATTAACATTATTACGTATTGGATCGAGCGCTTTGAATCGAAAATCGATCAGCATCAGAGCGATGCTGATCGACAGACAGACAATCAGTTTAAGTAAGGCTGGAATGCCCTGTCTGAAAAGTGGTGGAGCGCTATGTTGCAATTCCCTGGTCGACGTGTATGTCGCTTACTCGTGCGAGAACACTCCGCCTAACTTATCCATGCGCTCAAGGGCGATTCCGCAACCACGAGCGACGCAAGTTAATGGATCTTCTGCTACATGAATTGGCAAGCCTGTCTCTTCAAGCAAGAGGCGGTCAAGGTCGCGCAATAAGGCGCCGCCGCCAGTAAGCATCATGCCGCGCTCAGCGATATCAGATGCCAACTCAGGCGGGATCTGCTCGAGAGCTGCTTTTACTGCAGTCACGATTTGATTCAGGGGATCAGTTAGCGCTTCCAGAATTTCATTGCTTGTAACGGTAAAGCTACGTGGAATCCCTTCAGAAAGATTGCGACCTTTTACTTCCATCTCACGCACTTCTGCGCCAGGGAAAGCAGAGCCAATCGTTTTCTTGATTAACTCAGCGGTTTGCTCACCAATCAACATGCCGTAGTTACGACGAATGTAATTTGTAATGGCTTCATCAAACTTGTCGCCACCAACACGAACAGAGCCTTTGTAAACCATGCCACCTAATGACATGACGCCAACTTCAGTTGTGCCACCACCAATGTCAACAACCATCGAACCAGCCGCTTCGGAAACTGGTAAGCCAGAACCAATCGCAGCAGCCATTGGCTCTTCAATCAAAAATACTTGTGATGCACCAGCACCTAATGCAGATTCGCGAATCGCACGACGTTCAACTTGGGTAGATCCACAAGGAACGCAAATGATGATGCGTGGACTCGGTTTTAATAATTTGCTCTCATGCACAAGTTTGATAAATTGCTTGAGCATTTGTTCGGTAATAGTGAAATCGGCAATCACGCCATCTTTCATTGGGCGAATTGCCTCAATATTTCCTGGAACGCGACCCAACATCGCTTTTGCCTCTTTTCCGACGGCCAAAATGGTCTTTTTGCCATTGGGGCCACCTTCTTGGCGAATTGCCACCACCGAGGGTTCATCGAGGACAATACCCCGCTCACGCATATAAATTAAGGTGTTGGCGGTGCCTAGGTCGATGGCTAGGTCATTGGAAAAGTAGCTGCGGAAAAAACCAAACATGATGTAGTGGGAAAATAGAAGTTGTTAATGAAAATATATAGGAATGATACTCTAGCGCCCCATGAATCTTGATGATGTCCAGCGCATTGCGCACCTTTCCCGGCTTGAGTTAAGTCAGGCAGAAGCTGAAGCAGTTTTGCCTCAATTGCAGGCAATTTTTTCCTTAGTAGAGGAAATGCAGGCAGTTGACACAACTGGTCTTGAGCCATTGGCCCACCCCATCCTATTTTTACGTGATTTGGCTCAACCATTGCGAGCTGACCAAGTTACTGAATCAGACCACCGAGCTGAAAATATGAAATCCGCCCCTGCTCAGCAGGAGGGTTACTTCTTGGTGCCAAAGGTGATTGAATGAGTTGGCAAAACACCCCTATCTCGTTAATGGCAAAGGCGCTGGCAGCTAAAGAGGTATCCAGTACCGAGTTAACCCAGTACTTTTTAAATCGAATTGAGGCTGGAAAGCAGTGGAATGCATACCTTGATGTGAATGCTCACTTAAGTTTAGAGCAAGCATCTAAAGCAGATCAGTTAATTTCCTCGGGAAAGTCTGGCAAATTAACCGGCATCCCAATAGCCCATAAAGATGTCTTTGTAACCCGCGGGTGGAAGTCGACTGCCGCCTCCAAAATCCTGGCTGGCTATCAAAGTCCCTTTGATGCGACGGTAGTCGCGAACTTGGGAATTCCAGACGAAAGTAATCCAAACGGAGCTGGAATGGTGTGTCTTGGTAAGACCAATATGGATGAATTTGCGATGGGCTCTTCCAATGAAAACTCAGCCTATGGACCCGTTTTAAATCCCTGGAATGCGGCTTATGTTGCAGGAGGCTCGTCAGGTGGTTCAGCTGCAGCCGTTGCTGCTGGACTGGCGCCGATTGCTACGGGCACTGATACGGGTGGCTCTATTCGTCAGCCAGCCGCATTTTGTGGCCTAACCGGAATTAAACCGAGTTATGGGCGCGTATCCCGCTACGGCATGATTGCCTATGCTTCTTCCTTAGACCAAGCTGGACCAATGGGTAAGTCTGCAGAGGATTGCGCATTGTTACTTTCAGCAATGTCTTCTCACGATCCCCGCGATTCCACATCCCTCGCTGATTCTGGCGAGGACTACGGTCGTTACCTCAATCAGAGTTGGCTAGAAGGCAATACCAATTCTGCAAAACCATTGGAAGGTTTGCGCATTGGTTTACCTAAAGAATTCTTTGCCGAAGGTTTAGCAGTAGAGGTCGCGAAGTCTGTGAATGAAGCAGCTAAAACTTTAGAAAGTCTAGGAGCCAAGCTTGTTGAAGTGAGTTTGCCTAAAACGAAGTTATCCATCCCGGTGTACTACGTATTAGCGCCTGCTGAAGCATCTAGTAACTTGAGTCGTTTTGATGGAGTGCGTTATGGCCTTCGTGCCAACGAGTACAAAGATCTGGGAGACATGTATCAAAAATCGCGTACCGAAGGTTTCGGCGCTGAAGTAAAGCGTCGCATCATGATAGGCACCTATGTGCTGTGTCATGGTTACTACGATGCTTACTATCTACAGGCGCAAAAAATTCGTCGCATTATTGCGGCCGACTTTCAGGCAGCATTCAAAGAGTGCGATGTCATTCTTGGCCCCGTAGCCCCTGATGTGGCTTGGCGCCTGGGGGAGAAATCAAACGATCCTGTGCAAATGTATTTGGAAGATATCTACACGCTCTCAACGAATTTAGCTGGCCTGCCAGCGATGAGTGCACCCTGTGGATTTAATGCAAATAACCTACCTATTGGTATGCAATTAATTGGCAATTACTTTTCTGAGGCGCGCTTATTGCAAGTGGCTCATCAATATCAGCAAGCCAGTGATTGGCATTTGCGTCAAGCAAGTGAGGTGGCATGATGCAATGGGAAGTCGTTATCGGTCTTGAGACCCACGCACAGCTACAAACCCAATCGAAGATTTTTAGCGGGGCAAGCACGCGTTTTGGGGCGGCACCCAATACACAAGCCTGTGCGGTGGATTTAGCTTTACCGGGTGTGTTGCCAGTTCTCAATCGTCAAGCCGTTGAGCATGCCATTCGTTTTGGATTGGCAGTTGGGGCTAAGATTTCACCAGCCAGTATTTTTGCGCGCAAGAATTACTTCTACCCCGATTTACCAAAAGGCTATCAAATCAGTCAGATGGAGATCCCCGTGGTTGTTGGTGGACATCTTGAGATTTTGGTGGGCGATCAGATCAAGGTAGTTGATCTGACTCGTGCTCATATGGAAGAGGATGCTGGTAAGTCGGTTCACGAAGAAGGTTTTATCGGGCCCCACGGGGAGGTTTCTAGCGGCATTGACCTCAATCGTGCTGGCACTCCTCTTTTAGAAATTGTTACCGAGCCAGTAATGCGGAGCGCTGCAGAAGCTGTGGCTTATGCCAAGACTCTTCATACCCTTGTAGTTTGGTTGGGCGTGTGTGATGGCAACATGCAGGAGGGGTCTTTCCGTTGTGATGCAAACGTATCGGTTCGACCAAAGGGCCAGGCTGAGTTTGGTACACGTTGTGAGATTAAGAATCTGAACTCATTCCGTTTCTTGGAGGAAGCCATTCAATATGAGGTACGTCGTCAAATTGAATTGATCGAAGATGGTGGCACCGTTGTTCAAGAAACCCGTTTATACGATCCTGATCGTGGTGAAACGCGCAGTATGCGCAGCAAAGAAGATGCTAACGACTATCGCTATTTTCCAGACCCGGACTTGTTGCCAGTAGTAATCGATGAGGCATGGATAGCTGAGGTTCGCAATCAGATGCCAGCGCTTCCTGCACAGCTGCGCGAGCAATGGCAGACCGAATATGGTTTAAGTGCCTATGATGCGCAAATATTGACGCAAGACCGTGATACTGCAAAAGTATTTGAAGAGCTTGCCACTATTGTTGGCAAATCTCTTGCAAAGGCCGCAGCCAATTTTATTGCCGGAGAATTTGCTTCCGCTTTAAATCGCGCGGGGATTGCAGTAGCAAATGCGCCATTAAAAGCAGAAAACTTAGCCCCATTGCTCACACGCGTGGCAGATGGCACCATCTCTAACAAGATCGCCAAAGATATCTTTGCAGTTCTCTGGGAAGAGGCCTTGGCTGGGAAAACCATTAGCACCGTGGATCAAGTGATTGACGCTAAAGGCCTTAAACAAATTAGTGATAGCGGTGCTTTAGAGACCATTATTGATCAAGTTCTCGCCACAAATCAGAAATCCGTTGAAGAGTTCCGCTCTGGCAAAGAGAAGGCCTTTAATGCACTTGTAGGCCAAATCATGAAAGCCTCGCAAGGCAAGGCGAATCCTGGTCAGGTGAATGAGCTGCTGCGTAAAAAGCTTGGTTAGTCAAAGTACATATTGAGAAAGAGATAGATGAGCGCAATAGATCCAAAACAAGCAGAACAAGAAGAGTTAGTTGCAGAGTGGTTACGTGCAACCCCTGGCTTCTTTGAGCGTTACGCAGCCCTCTTCAATGAGATTCGCATTAAGCATCCACATGAAGATCGCACTATCTCTTTGCAAGAACGCCAAATGACAGTGTTGCGTACTCAAAATCAAGAGCTTAATCGTCGCTTAAGTGAAATGCTGCACTTTGGAAGTCGTAATGATAAGACCCAACAGAGTTTGGTTGCTTGGCTGTTGCGTTTAATGAAGGCCAACAATCAGGCCGATGTTGAAAGCGCTATTACTGCTGGCTTAGCCGAAGTATTTGAAGTGGAGTCTGCGCAACTCCTGTCCCCCAATTCTGCATTTGGTCCTTGGGTAGATGCACCGCTGTGTGGCTCGGCCAAAGAGTTGGCTGCCGCCAGCGTTGATTTACTGGCAAGCCAAACGACAATTGATCCAGAGTGGCAAAGCATGGTGGCTATTGGGTTGCCGTTGGGCAAGAGTATTGGCGCTACCCAATCACCAGCAGTGCTGCTATTGGCAAGCAAAGATGAAACGCGCTTTACTGCAGACATGGGCGCTTTCTATCTGCGTCAAATTGCTGAATTAACCGCTGCAGCTTTGGATCGTATCCAGGCTTATGAAATTAAAGGCGACTGATCTTCATCCTCTCATGCAGGAATATTTGCATGAGCTGCATGTCTTGCGTCAACTATCTACGCATACGCTCAAGGCGTATGGCATGGATCTGAGCGATTTACAAACTTTTGCTCTGGAAGATTCCATTGATTTATTAAAAGTGAGCAACGGCCATGTGCGTCGTTGGGCCGGTCGCTTGCACTCTAAAGGAAAGTCCTCTAGAAGTATTGCCAGAGCACTTTCAGCATGGCGTGGTTGGTATGACTGGCTTACAGAAAAAGATGCGAGGCGAGATGCACGTGCTGGCAAGGTAGCCGGTAATCTAGTAGCTAATCCCGTTGATGATGTGAAAGCCCCCAAACGTCTAAAGTCCCTGCCTAAAGCCCTTTCGGTCGAGCAAGCTCTTGCACTCGTGAACCAAGCAGTCAAGGAGGCGGAAGAGAAAAAAGATTTGGAATCGATTCGGGATGCAGCCATTATTGATTTGCTCTATTCCTCTGGCTTGCGTCTATCGGAGTTGTTAGGAATTGATGTCATGCAAAGTAAAGATCGTCAACAGGAGTCTGCGGGTTGGCTGGATTGGGATGCTGCGGAAGTAACGGTATTAGGTAAAGGCGGTAAAAGAAGGTCGGTTCCCGTTGGAGGGCCGGCGATGCAATCCCTGAAAGTTTGGCGTCAACGTCGTGATGCGGGTGAGTATGTCGAGCAATCGAATGCTCTCTTTTTATCTGCTACTGGAAAGCGCTTATCACCACGTACAGTGCAATCACGTTTACGTACTCTAGCAATGCGTGCTGGATTGCCTACCCATGTTCACCCCCACATGATGCGCCATAGCTTTGCAAGTCATGTGTTGCAGTCTTCCCAAGACTTACGTGCCGTGCAGGAGATGTTGGGGCATGCCAGCATCGCTAGTACCCAGATTTATACGTCCTTAGATTTTCAGCACCTTGCTCAGGCATACGATAAGGCGCATCCACGCGCTAAGGCTGGTAAAGGCTGAGGAACTGGGTAATATAGTGAGTTTTCCCCTTTGGGAAAGCACGATTTTAGAATTTGATTGGATCATTCATGGCATTAATTCCGGTAACGATTTTGACGGGCTTCTTAGGAAGCGGCAAAACTACTCTGCTTAAGCACATTCTCACTGAGCAGCATGGCAAAAAAATTGCCGTGATTGAGAATGAATTTGGTGAAGAGAACATCGACAATGACATCTTGGTTCAAGACAATCAAGAGAACATTGTTCAGATGAGTAATGGATGTATTTGCTGCACCATCCGTGGTGATCTGGTTGAAGCCTTAAATGAACTTTGGGAACAGCGCAAAGATAAGAAAATTAGCTTTGAGCGTGTTGTCATTGAAACTACTGGCGTAGCCAATCCAGGGCCGGTAGCGCAAACTTTTTTCATGGATGACGACGTTGCTAATCACTATGTGTTGGATGCGGTTGTCACCTTGGTGGATGCCAAGCATGGTCCGCAGCAGTTAAATGAGCATGAAGAGGCTCAGCGTCAAGTGGGGTTTGCTGATCAAATCTTTATTACCAAGACTGATCTCGTAACGCCAGCTGAAGTTGATACTTTACGCAAGCGCCTAATGCATATGAACCCAAGAGCCCCTATTACGGGCATTTCTAAGGGGGTGGTTCCCTTAGATGCAGTTTTAGACCTCAAGGGCTTTAACTTAAACGCTAAGCTTGATATTGATCCGCATTTCTTGGAGCAAGATGATCATGATCACGAACACTGTGACCACGATCATAGTCACGACCATGATCACAGTCCTTCTGGACACGACCATAGCCATGATCATCATGGACACGCAGGCCATACAGACCGCATTCAATCCTTCGTTTTTCGTAGTGATAAACCCTTTGATCATAAAAAATTGGAAGACTTCCTCGGGGGTATTTTGGAGGTCTTTGGAGAGAAGATGTTGCGCTACAAAGGCGTGCTCTATGTAAAGGGAAGTAATCGAAAAGTGGTGTTTCAGGGCGTTCACCAGATGATGGGCAGTGATTTGGCTGGTCCTTGGGGAACTGAGCCCAAACAAACCCGCATGGTCTTCATAGGCATTGATTTGCCTAAAGACACGCTGCTGGCTGGGCTTGAAGGATGTTTGGCATAGCTAGAGTCGGGTACAATCCGCCGCCACGGTCAATATTGATGAATATCGAACAATATTGATAAAAGGTTAGCAAAAGTTTGGCAGAATGAGGCAATAATGCTTCAAATCTAGGAAAGAATGAGATGACGGTAAAAACAGCAACAAAACCAGCTACTGCTGCAAAAGCTAGCAGTAAGGCTGCGAGCACTAAGACTGTAAAAGGTGCGCCATTAACTGAAGCTGAATTGCTCAAAATGTCCGAGAAGGACTACATGAATGCTGCACAGCTGGATTTTTTCCGTCAAAAACTACAGACTCTAAAAGAGGACATTTTAAAAAATGCCTTCGAAACAACTGAGCATCTTCGTGAAAATATTTTGGTTCCAGATCCTGCTGATCGAGCAACGATTGAAGAAGAGCATGCATTGGAATTGCGCACTCGTGATCGCGAGCGTAAATTGCTTAAAAAAGTAGAGCAAGCTTTAGCTCGTATTGAGTCTGGTGACTATGGATGGTGTGAAGAGACAGGTGAGCCTATCGGCTTGAACCGTTTAATTGCAAGGCCTACAGCCAATTTATCTCTTGAAGCTCAAGAGCGTCGTGAACTCCGCCAAAAATTATTTGGCGAATAAACTTTATTTGCAATGACTAAGCATTTACCTACTACTATTAGTGATATCTCCCCTTTATTAAAGGCGGAGATTCTGGCTGAAGCTTTGCCATACATCCGCGCGTATCACGGTAAGACAATCGTGATTAAGTACGGTGGCAACGCCATGATTGAAGATCGCCTCAAAGAAAGTTTTGCTCGCGATGTCATTTTGTTGAAGCTGGTTGGTATGAATCCCGTTGTAGTTCATGGCGGCGGTCCACAGATTGATGAAGCGCTTAAAAAAATTGGTAAGACTGGAACTTTTATTCAGGGCATGCGTGTTACGGATGAAGAAACCATGGAAGTGGTGGAGTGGGTTCTGGGCGGTGAGGTGCAACAAGATATTGTGATGTTGATTAACCACTTTGGCGGTCAGGCTGTAGGCTTGACTGGTAAGGATGGGGGGCTCATCCATGCCAAGAAAATGTTCGTGCCAGATGAAAAGAATCCAGGTAGCACCATTGATCTTGGTTTTGTGGGTGAGATTGAAGCCATTAATCCGGCAGTTGTGAGGGCATTGCAAGACGATGCCTTTATTCCGGTGATTTCACCAATTGGTTTTAGTGCTGAAGGTCAGGCTTACAACATCAATGCTGACTTGGTTGCTGGCAAGATGGCTGAGATCTTACATGCAGAGAAGTTGGTCATGATGACGAATATTCCGGGTGTAATGGATAAGGATGGCAAGCTACTCACCGATTTAACGGCTCGCGAAATCGATGCTTTATTTGCTGATGGCACTATTTCAGGTGGCATGCTGCCCAAGATTTCCTCTGCGTTAGATGCAGCTAAGAGCGGCGTCAATTCAGTGCACATCATTGATGGGCGCATTGAGCACTCTTTGCTATTAGAAATTCTGACCGAGCAAGCGTTCGGTACGATGATTCGCTCGAGATAATTCATTACACATGCGCGAATCTATCAAGCCAGCAGATATCGATGTCAGCAGCGCTGACACTGGTAAGACGCGTAAGCGGCCGCGCCCAGGAGAGCGCCGTTTACAGATCTTGCAAGTGCTTGCGGAGATGTTGCAAAACCCCAAGGGTGAGCGCGTAACTACGGCTGCCTTAGCGGCCAAAATTCAAGTTTCTGAAGCAGCTTTATATCGGCACTTCGCTAGTAAAGCGCAGATGTTTGAAGGTTTGATTTCTTTTATTGAGCAAACTGTTTTTGGTTTAATTAATCAGATCAATCAAAAAGAAGAGTCTGGTCTTGCCCAGGCTCGCGGTATTTTGCAGATGCTGTTGTTCTTTGCTGAAAAAAATCCAGGTATGACTCGCGTTCTATTGGGCGATGCATTACTACAAGAGGATGATCGTTTGCAAGAGCGCATCACCCAGGTTCTAGATCGCGTTGAGGCATCTCTAAAGCAAGCTTTGCGGATTGCACAGTCTCAAGGTGGCGCTTGGGCGCAAGTTGGCCAAGAGGAAGTAAGCATTCGTGCTGCCATGTTGATGAGTTTTGTTTTGGGTCGTTGGCATCGTTTTGCCCGCAGTGGCTTTAAAAAACTGCCAACAGACGCCTCTGATATTAGTTTGCGCATCCTTCTCTCAGAATGAGCGAGCTACACCTCTCTAGAAACACTATTCATTTTGCCGAGCCCCTGCCTTTGCAGAGTGGCGCCATGTTATCTGGCTACGATTTAGTAATTGAAACTTACGGTAAGCTGAACGCAGACAAAAGTAATGCGGTATTAATTTGCCATGCACTCAATGCATCCCATCATGTAGCTGGTCCGAGTCCAGAAGACGAAGAGGATATTGGCTGGTGGGACAACATGATTGGTCCAGGTAAGCCTGTCGATACAGATCATTTTTTTGTGATTGGCGTGAATAATTTAGGTTCTTGTTTTGGTTCTACTGGACCAATGAGCATCAATCCCCTAACTGGGAAGCCTTATGGGGCTGACTTTCCGGTAGTGACGGTAGAAGATTGGGTCAACACTCAGGCGCGTCTAGCAGATAAATTGGGGATTCGGAAGTTTGCTGCAGTCATGGGTGGCAGTTTAGGTGGTATGCAAGCGATGGCATGGGCGATTCAGTTCCCTAAGCGGATTGATCACTGTGTTGTGGTTGCTTCAACACCAAAACTCAGCGCCCAAAATATTGCCTTTAATGAAGTGGCGCGTAATGCCATTCTGTCTGACCCGGATTTTTATGGGGGGAATTATTACGAGCATGGCGTCGTACCTAAGCGTGGTTTACGTCTAGCGCGTATGGTCGGCCACATTACCTATTTATCTGATGACGATATGGCTGAGAAGTTTGGCCGTGAATTGCAGCGTCCTAATGGTGAATCAGATGACTATCGTTTTAGCTTTGACGTTGAGTTTGAGGTAGAGAGTTATTTGCGCCATCAAGGTGAAAAGTTTTCCACTTACTTTGATGCCAATACTTACCTTCTCATTACCCGTGCCTTGGACTATTTTGACCCATCCCGTCGCTATGGAGGTAGCTTAAACCGCGCCCTCGCTGAGGTTCAGGCAAAATTTTTGGTGGTGAGTTTCTCTACTGATTGGCGCTTCCCGCCAAATCGTAGCCGCGAGATTGTGCAATCTTTGCTGAGCAATAAAAGTGCAGTCAGTTATGCCGAGATTGATGCTCCGCATGGACATGATGCTTTCTTATTGGATGACGAGCGTTATCACAATCTCGTTAGGGCTTATTTTAAGCAGATGCGTGAGGTTCAAGCATGATGAAGCGCGCAGACTTTGCTGCCATTGCTAATTGGATTTCATCTGATAGCCAAGTACTCGATCTAGGTTGTGGTGATGGCAGTTTCTTAGAGTTTTTGCAGAAGCAAAAACCAGTCCATTCATATGGTGTTGAAATAGATGATGCACGCGTCCTCTCTTGTGTGCAAAAAGGCCTGAACGTGATCCAACAGGACTTAGAAGGGGGTCTTGCCCTTTTTGAGGATGATAGTTTTGACACTGTAGTGCTGTCGCAGACTTTACAAACGATTCATCAAACCGAAAAAATATTGCGTGAAGTGGTGCGGGTTGGAAAAGAATCCATCATCTCTTTCCCAAACTTTGGCCACTGGTCGCATCGCTTGGCGGTGGGGCTTGGTCATATGCCTATATCCAAGAGCCTGCCTTATCAGTGGTACAACACGCCAAACGTACGTGTACTTACAGTAGCGGATTTTGAAAAGCTGGCCTCGACTTTGGGCTTGAAAGTTCTAGATCAATGCATCTTGCATGAGGGTAGACAAGTCACCTTAATGCCCAATCTTTTTGGCAGTCTAGCCTTATTCCGCATTCGTCGTGCCTAGTGCCGTGCTAAAGGCAGCGCAGTCGTGGCTAAAAGATTTTCGGGTTTATCTCGAGTGGCCATGTCTACGAATGCTTTTTCTTGGTTTTTCTGCAGGCCTGCCCCTTCTATTAATCTTAGGCACTTTAAGTTTCTGGTTGCGTGAGGCGGGAATTGATCGCAGTACGATCGGGTATTTGACTTGGGTGGGATTAATTTACGCATTCAAGTGGGCTTGGGCGCCATTGGTGGATCGTTTGCAGATTCCAGTCCTCACAAAATTATTTGGGCGTCGTCGCAGCTGGCTACTATTTGCACAATCACTGATTGTGATTGGTTTATTGGGCATGTCTACTTTAGACCCCAAGCTTGCACTGAATTCGGTAGTCTGGTGTGCTTTGTTGGTGGCCTTTGGCTCAGCTACTCAAGATATTGCGCTAGATGCATTCCGAATTGAATCTGCAAATAGTGATCATCAGGCAGCTTTAGCGGCTACCTATCAAACCGGTTATCGCCTGGCGTTAATCTGGGCTGGTGCTGGCGTTCTATGGCTGGCAGCTCGGGTTGAGACTGGTGCAGGTTACGATGCGAGCGCCTGGCAGTTTGCTTATCTCTGTATGGCTGCGTCCATTGGTGTCGGCGTGGTGACTACTTTATTGAGTAAAGAGCCAGTTCAAATACAGTTACCCAAGGCGCGGAATGCAAAAGCGTGGCTTCATCAAACCTTGATCGAGCCATTTGCAGAATTCTTCTCTCGTTATCGCTGGCATGCAGTGTTGATTCTCTCTTTGATTGCCATCTATCGGATTAGTGATGTGGTGATGGGCATCATGGCAAATCCTTTTTATGTCGATATGGGCTACACCAAGGATGAGGTTGCGGCCGTTAGCAAAGTGTTTGGTGTTGTAATGACTTTGGTTGGCGCTTTTGTTGGCGGTGTTTTAACACTCCGTTATGGCGTACTGAAAATTTTATTTTTGGGCGCCATATTGTCAGCAGTGAGTAATTTGTTGTTTGCTTGGTTGGCGACCCAGGGCCATGATTTGCATGGCTTAATTTGGGTAATTTCTGCGGATAACTTAAGCTCAGGCATTGCCAGCGCAGCTTTTATTGCTTTTTTATCTGCACTGACGAATATTCGGTACTCTGCAACTCAGTACGCTTTGTTTAGCTCGATGATGCTGTTATTACCAAAATGGTTGGCTGGTTTTTCTGGAGTATTTGTAGACAATTTCGGTTACCCAGCATTCTTTTATGGTACTGCCATTATTGGCGCCCCAGTCTTACTCTTAATTTGGGCAACAATTCATTTCAAAGTCGTACAAATCAAAAAAGATTAAGACTCATTTTTAAATTACAGCTTCCAGTCATAGTCTACTGTTAGCGGCGCATGATCCGAGAATCGCGCATCTTTATATACGGCAGTTTTCTTTGCGGTTTCCGCAATGCTTGGGGTGCTGATGTGATAGTCAATACGCCACCCAACATTCTTTGCATAAGCCTGACCTCGATTACTCCACCAGGTATAGCAAGACTCGCTCGCTTTTGGCTCTAGTTTGCGATAGACGTCTACGTAACCAACTTGATCGAATAAGTTAGTAAGCCAGGCTCGCTCTTCGGGCAAGAAGCCAGAATTTTTAAGGTTGCCCTTCCAGTTCTTGAGATCGATCTCTTGATGGGCGATATTGATGTCCCCACAAAGCACGATTTCACGACCAGATTTTTTTAACTTCATTAGGTGAGGCAAAAAACTATCAAGGTAGCGATATTTTGCCTCCTGTCTTTCCGGCGAGCTTGAGCCAGAGGGCATATAAACCGATATCACCGAAAGTCCTTTAAAGCGGGCCTCGACATAGCGCCCCTCAGCATCAAATTCTATATTGCCGTAGCCATATAAGACATCATCAGGCTTATGGGGGGTATAAATGCCGCAGCCGCTGTAGCCTTTTTTCTCAGCATGATGAAAGAAACCGTGCATTCCGTCTGGATTCAGAATGCTGTCCTCTAAATCATCTCGCTGGGCCTTTAACTCTTGCATGCAGATAAAGTCCGCTTTTTGCGCAATAGCCCATGGCAGAAAGCCTTTTTTAACTGCAGAACGGATACCGTTGAGGTTCGCGGAAATGATGCGTAACATGTAGGCCTATGAGCTCAAATAATTCAAATCAAGATAACTTTATACGTTTTGCCCTAGAGGCGAAGGTTTTGTCCTTCGGGGAGTTTAAAACTAAAGCAGGAAGACTCTCGCCTTATTTCTTTAATGCTGGTGGATTTAATGATGGGGCACGATTAAGTGCGCTGGGTCGTTATTACGCTAAAGCTTTGCAAGAGTCGCAGATTCAGTTCGATATGCTTTATGGACCTGCCTATAAGGGCATTACGTTGGCTGCGGCTACTGCGATTGCTTTAGCTGACAACGGTTTGAATGTGCCATATGCCTATAACCGCAAAGAAGCAAAAGACCATGGTGAGGGGGGCTCACTGGTAGGAGCCCCTGTTAAAGGCAGGGTCGTGATTATTGATGATGTGATCTCCGCCGGCACCTCAGTCAGAGAGTCAGTGGATTTGATTCGTGGAGCAGGCGCTGAACCCGCTGCAGTCTTGATCGCATTGGATCGGATGGAGCGCTCTGGTAACGCAATTGAGATTGGTGATCAGTCGGCAGTGCAGGCTGTAGAACAAGAATTTGGTTTGCCAGTCATTGCGATTGCGAACTTGAGCGACTTAATGTCTTTCTTAACTGCATCTAGTGATGCTGAGTTAACGAACTACTTACCTGCAGTGAGAGCCTACCGCGATAAGTACGGCATTTAGATCGTTGTTTCGCCTTCGAAGACGCTAACTGCTGGGCCGGTCATGGTGACTGGCTGAGCGATATTATTGACGATGCCATCCCAAGAAATTTGCAGGTCTCCACCACGCGTGCGTACCTTGACTGGTGAATCTAATAACCCCCTACGAATTCCAGAAACGACCGCTGCACAAGCGCCAGTGCCACAGGCTAGCGTTTCTCCAGCGCCACGTTCGTAAACCCGCAACTTGATTTCATTGCGACTAAGGACTTGCATATAGCCCGCATTTACTCTTTTTGGAAATGCAGGATGCCTTTCTATTTCAGGACCTTCTTCTAGAACAGGCGCACTATCCATATCTACAACCACTTGAACTGCATGTGGATTTCCCATTGAGAGAACGCCAACAAAACTGTCATGAGCGGCCGGACGATCTAAAGGTAGCGCATAGAGCATTTGATGAAATTCTTGAATACTTTTTAAGCCATTTGCATTAAACGGGATGTGACTGTGCTCAAAAATAGGGGCGCCCATATCGACCTCCACTTGACCATCTGGAAGGGACTTGAGGGACAAGATAGTATGTGCGACCTCTACCCGCAGTGGGTTTTTGGTAGATAGCCCTTGGTCCCGTACGAAGCGTACAAAGCAACGTGAGCCATTACCACACTGCTCTACTTCACCACCATCGGCATTGAATATTCGATAGCGAAAATCCGCATCAGGGCGAGTGGCTTTTTCAAGTAATAAAATTTGATCTGCACCAATGCCAAATTGACGATGCGCTAACGCTTTCCATTGATCGCGTGTTATTGCGCTGAGATCTTGATCAATCCCATTGAGCACAATGAAATCATTGCCAGCACCATGCATTTTGGTGAAGCGTAGAGTGCGTCCCTGATTGGAGGTATTGGTGCTCAAAATAGTTCCGTTTATTCGTAAAGGCTCGCTTCGCCCGGCGGCCTATGTTTAAAGCGCTTATGCACCCAATAGTACTCTGCCGGTCTCTCGCGAACAAGCTCTTCAATAGATTGATTTAGGCGAGCAGTATCTTTTTCAACATCATCGCTTGGAAAGTTTGGTAGAGGTTCACTGATATGACAGGTGTAGCCTTTGCAATCTTTATTGAGCGTAGTGGTCATCAAACATACTTCAGCCCCACTCAGCCTAGCGAGGCGAGACACTGAGGTAATGGTGTTTGTTTGAATGCCAAAAAAGGGAACAAACACAGAGTCGCGCGGTCCTAGGTCAATATCGGGAGCAATAAAGATGAAGTTACCAGTTTGAATTTCGCGAATCAGATCACGTAAACGACTTTGTCTCTCAATTGATTTGCCCCCAAACCGATTTCTCCATTCAATCATTTTTTGATTGAAAAAAGGGTTTTTCATATTTTGGTAGAGACCTGCGCCGCGGGGCCAATCATGCTGACTAGCTAAAACGGAAAGAGCCATAAAGCCACCCTCAAGGCCTACAAAATGGGGGTTGATCAGTAGGCGTGGCTTACGATCACCCAATCTAATTGCTGAGTCGATAGTAACAATGTCTGTAATTTGCTTGCCACTACCAAGCCAGATGCGGCTTCGTTCTAGTACGCTGCGACCAAATAATTTCCAATGTTCAAGAGCAAGCTCGTCAATTTCTTTTTCACTGAGACCTGGAAAGCACAAATGCAGATTAGTTTTAACTACCTTGGCACGACTATTGGGAATATGGGCTGCTAGCCAACCAAGCCCATAACCTACGTGGACAGTGATGGTATACGGTAGAAAAGCAAAGAGGCGCAAGAGATTGAGCGCCAAGAAATTGAAGAGGTTGTGTAACCAGGTCATTCAAAAGTGTATAGCTAAATATGGGGTGGTAACTCTGCACCAGTTGGATGCTTATAGCGGTTGTAAGACCAGATAAATTGTTCGGGAGCAATTAAGACAGCGTTTTCAATAGCCACATTCAGTTCGGTGGCTGCAGTAGTTGCATCTTCAGATAAAGGGGCTAAACGGGTGGCTTGCATTAACCAACCTTTACCAATGCCCTTACGCTTAGCAGTAAACATCACTACTGGGGTGTTATTGCGATTCGCAAGACGAGCTGGTAGTGGGGTCGTATAGGCCGGACGACCAAAAAAAGGCACCCATACGCCCTCACCTCCGCTAGGCACTTGATCTGGAAGAATGCCGATAGCCTCTCCACGACTCAGAGCTCTTGTCATTTGCCGAACACCATAGAGATTGGTGGGTACGAAATGCATATTAGGATAGGCACGACCCTCTTCAACCACTTCATTGAGCCATTCTTGACGTGAGGGTCTATACAAAATAGTGGCGGGGAAATGCTGTGCCAAGACGCGTGGAATAATTTCAAAACCACCCAAATGAGGGGTCAACATGACCAAGCCATGACCTTCATTGATGGCGGATTCAACTAAGTCCCAGTTTTGCACTTCGACCAGTTGGAGGGCTTTGTGAGGATTGCGCCAAATCCACAGGCTATCTGAAAACAGCATTCCAGATGCCTGAATAGCGTCCCAGAGCCTGAATGATAGTTTGTGAGCGCTAACTACAGATTCATATTGTGGGCGAAAGAGGGAGCGATAGTGCTTTGAGCAAATATAGGCTAGAAGGCCAAATACAGAGCCTATTACCTGCGCTAGCGCAAGGGGGAGCATGGCAATTAAATTGAGGCTTAGCTTAAGAAGAAGTTTTCGCACCCCCTAATGATATTCAATGCTGCCATTAGGGCCAAATTTAAGCTCACCTTGATGATTTGGGGTCTTTTCGGATAGAATTGACCCATCGCCGAGTTAAGACAACTTGCAGGGCGATTCAAAAATTCTGCTAAAGCGTCGCCGTTGAGGTTCCTGGCACGTCGAGTTGTCCTAATGATCGTGTTAATTTTTATAGGAATACACAATGGCAAATGATTACTTCTTTACCTCAGAATCCGTTTCTGAAGGTCACCCCGATAAAGTAGCAGACCAAATTTCTGATGCCATCTTGGATGCCATTTTGGCTCAAGATCCAACCGCACGTGTTGCAGCGGAAACGCTATGCAATACTGGCTTAGTAGTTCTTGCCGGCGAAATTACTACTAACGCAAATGTTGACTATATTCAAGTAGCACGCAATACCTTGCGTGAAATTGGTTACGACAATACTGCTTACGGTATCGACTATAAAGGCTGCGCAGTACTCGTTGCTTATGACAAGCAAAGCCCGGATATTGCTCAAGGTGTTGATAAGGCACATGACGATGGTTTAGATCAAGGAGCTGGCGACCAAGGTCTGATGTTTGGTTACGCTTGCGATGAAACTGCAGAGCTCATGCCTTTGCCTATCCACTTGTCACACCGTTTGGTAGAACGTCAATCCCAGTTGCGCCGCGATGGCCGTTTGACCTGGTTGCGCCCGGATGCCAAGTCTCAAGTGACATTGCGTTACGTAGATGGTAAGCCTGACTCAATCGATACTGTCGTACTGTCTACTCAGCATGATGAAGATATCTCTCTTGAAAAATTGCGTGAAGCCGTGATCGAAGAGATCATCAAGCCAGTGTTGCCTAAGCATTTGGTCAAGGGCGCGATTAATTTCTTGGTAAACCCAACCGGTCGTTTTGTCATCGGCGGTCCACAAGGTGACTGCGGTTTAACTGGTCGCAAAATTATTGTGGATACCTACGGTGGTGCAGCTCCTCACGGTGGTGGCGCTTTCTCAGGTAAAGATCCATCCAAGGTTGATCGCTCTGCTGCCTATGCCGGTCGCTATGTTGCTAAGAATATTGTTGCTGCTGGATTAGCTAGCAAGTGTTTGATTCAGATTTCTTACGCTATCGGCGTTGCAAAACCAACTTCAGTCATGGTGAGCACTTTTGGTACTGGCAAAATTTCTGATGAAAAGATTGCACAATTAGTATCGGAACACTTTGACTTACGTCCAAAAGGGATCGTGAAGATGCTCAATCTCTTACGCCCAATTTATCGTAAGACTGCTGCTTATGGCCACTTTGGCCGTGAAGAGCCAGAATTTACGTGGGAACAATGCGATAAAGCACCCGCATTGCGCGCTGCAGCAGGTTTATAAGCATTAAAAAGCAGTTTGTAGCTGTATGAGGCGAAATATGGCGTAATTGATTACAATTACGCCATACCTTCAAGGAGCGTTGCAAGGATTGCTGAGACCCAGCACTTCCCCAGGCTTGAAGGGAGTGGATTCCTAAACGGAATTTGCTCATTGCAACCGCGCTCGCTAACCCATGATTCAATGGCTAGCGAGTTTCTACTCCAGCATTGGATCGTATTTAGCTGGAGCATTAATGAATACCGTTACTGATTTAAATAACTTTGTTGCAACTCATTGCGCAATTGCCGATATTTCTTTGGCTGACTTTGGACGTAAAGAAATTGCGATTGCTGAAACTGAGATGCCTGGCCTTATCGCCATTCGTGATGAATTCGCTGCACAACAGCCATTACGTGGCGCACGCATCACTGGTTCATTGCACATGACCATTCAAACTGCTGTATTGATCGAGACCCTTGAGGCACTTGGTGCGGAAGTCCAGTGGGCTTCATGCAATATTTTCTCAACTCAAGACCATGCTGCTGCTGCCATTGCTGCTAACGGCACACCAGTATTTGCTATCAAAGGTGAGACTCTTGAGCAGTATTGGGATTTCACGCACCGTATATTTGAATGGGCTGATGGCGGCTTTACCAATATGATTTTGGATGACGGTGGCGATGCTACTTTGTTATTGCACCTTGGTGCACGCGCTGAAAAAGATCAAGCTTGTTTAAATCACCCAACTAGCGAAGAAGAAACTATTTTGTTTGCTGCCATCAAGAAAAAATTGGCACAAGACCCAACTTGGTATTCCACACGCTTAGAAAAAGTTAAAGGCGTTACAGAGGAAACTACCACTGGTGTTCATCGCCTTTATCAAATGTTTGCTAAAGGTGATTTGAAGTTCCCGGCAATCAATGTGAATGATTCAGTAACTAAGAGTAAGTTTGACAATCTTTATGGCTGCCGTGAGTCTTTGGTTGATGCCATTAAACGTGCAACAGACGTGATGGTGGCTGGTAAGGTTGCAGTAGTTTGTGGCTACGGCGATGTAGGTAAGGGCTCAGCACAAGCTTTGCGTGCCTTATCTGCCCAAGTTTGGGTTACTGAAGTAGATCCAATTTGCGCATTACAAGCCGCAATGGAAGGTTATCGAGTGGTAACAATGGATTACGCCGCAGATAAAGCCGATATTTTTGTTTCAGCAACTGGTAACTACCATGTGATTACTCATGACCATATGATCAAGATGAAGAATCAAGCGATTGTTTGTAACATTGGTCACTTTGATAATGAGATTGATGTTGCTGGTATTGAAAAGTACCGATGGGAAGAGATCAAGCCTCAGGTAGATCATGTGATTTTCCCAGCAAGCAATGGCAAGCCAGAGAAGCGCATCATCATTTTGGCTAAAGGCCGTTTGGTAAATCTTGGCTGTGGTACAGGCCATCCCTCCTATGTGATGAGTTCTTCATTTGCAAACCAAGTGATTGCACAAATCGAATTATGGAATGCAGTTGGTACAGATAAATACCCAGTGGGTGTTTACACCTTGCCTAAGCATTTGGATGAGAAGGTTGCACGCTTACAGCTTAAGACTCTCAATGCAGAGTTGACGGTATTGTCTGATCAGCAAGCTTCGTACATTGGCGTAACGAAGGAAGGTCCATACAAAGCTGACCACTACCGTTATTAATTTGTTAAACCAATAGACCTAGGCCCAAGATCATGGAATTAAGCATTGAATTCTTTCCTCCAAAAACACCTGAAGGTGAGAGTAAGCTGCATCTTGTGCGCGAGCGCTTTAGTGAAACGCTGAAGCCCTCGTTTTATTCTGTGACTTTTGGTGCCGGTGGCTCTACACAGTCTGGCACATTAAAGGTGGTGAGCGACATTCATGCTGCTGGTGCAGTAGTTGCGCCCCATCTATCTTGTGTTGGCAGTTCGCGTGATAGCGTGCGTGAGATGCTCAAGCAATATCAAGCTTTGGGTATTAAGCGAATTGTGGCCCTACGTGGCGACTTACCATCTGGCATGGGCCAATATGGCGAGTTTCATCATGCTAATGAGTTGGTGGAATTTATTCGCGCAGAAACGGGAGATTGGTTTCATATTGATGTGGCTGCTTATCCAGAAACACATCCTCAGGCAAAGTCACCTGCAAGTGATGTAGATTTCTTTGTGCAGAAAATGAAAGCAGGGGCGAACTCTGCTGTGACTCAGTATTTTTATAATAGTGATGCTTATTTCCGCTTCGTAGATGAGGCTTATGACTTAGGTGTTACCCAGCCAATCGTTGCAGGAATTATGCCAATTACCAACAGTAGTCAGTTATTGCGTTTCTCAGATGCCTGTGGAGCAGAAATTCCACGTTGGATTCGATTGCGTTTGCAGTCTTATGGAGACGATATTGCTTCTATTCGTGCGTTCGGTGAAGAAGTAGTGACGGATCTATGCGACCAGCTTTTAACGGCTGGTGCCCCAGGCATCCACTTCTATTCTTTAAACCAGGCTGATGCAGTTTTAGCAATTACTAATAATTTAGACTTAAGCGCGTAGTTAAGCGCGCACTTAGGCACGTAGGCCAGATTCAGTTAGTAACATGTCAAGCGGCTCATCATGTGTTTGCGCCGACCACTGATCATCATTTAGTTTTTGCCAATCAAAGCCAATCCCCATGCAAATGAGGTTTGGCTTATTTTTTCTGAGTTGCGCCAAGGTCCGATCAAAGTATCCGCCACCGTAGCCTAAACGCCAGAAGTGGGCTTCCCCAGCCAGAACAGAACTTGTCCAGCCTACGCAAGGCATCAAAATGCAATCAGGGGTGACGGCAGGTCTTAAGGGATTATTCGGACTTGGCTCGGGCACACCATGTTGGCTTGGAGTTAAAACATCCCCATCTTGCCATTCATAAAAGTCGAGGTGTTTATCGGGTCGAGCAAATGGAAGCGCCAATCGGCGCCCGAAAACCTGGTTTGCCCAAGCCATTAATGCGGGGCGTAAATCCACCTCATCTTGAATGGGCCAATAAACAGCAATCGTGCCTAAGGATTTGCCATCACCCTCTAAAAACTGACTTAGTCCAGCAATCAGTCGATCTTTAGTTTGGGCGTAATTTTGCCCAGCAGCAAATTCTTTGCGTTGCTTTAACAAATCTTGGCGAAGAGATTTTGGTGAATTACCGTGCATATCGACCATTATCAGGCGAAAATTAGAAGATATAGTAAACAAGTTCATGCCTGGCAGGTAGCCCGGCAAATGCGCATAGGGTTAGATAGTGAAAAAGAAGTTGGAATCTCGGATAAGTAAACATTCTCAATGGCTCAAGATGCTGGTCTTAGGTATCACCTTGGTGATACCTTATGCCCATGCCGAAAAGACCAAGAAGCCAAGCCTACCCAAATCCTATGAGAGCAAAGCTGCCCCCCCTGAGATTACCGATACAGATCGGATGTTTATTGATTTGCGCGAAGCCGCTAGAAAGAACGACGTATTTCGTACTCAGCAACTGTCATCAAACTTAGCAAACTATCCATTTGATGATTATGTAGCGTACTTTCGCATTAAGCCGCAGTTATTTGATGGGGCTGGTGGAGCACGAGGCGATTACAGCGCCGATGCACAAGTAGTGGCTTTCTTAAATCAGTATCAAGGTACAGCGCTAGCCGATCGAATGCGCAATGATTGGCTTTTAGTTTTAGGGAAGCGTAAAGATTGGGCGCGTTTTGATGTTGAGTACGCGAAGTTTGTTTTGGATGATGATACTCAGGTGAAATGCTACTCCCTGCTCTCCAAATTATCTCAAGGTGAAAACCCAACCAAATTAGCAATCGATGCGCGCGCAGTATTATTAGATCCAAGCTATTTTGGACAAGCTTGTCAGGAGTTAGTCCCTTCACTTGTTGCCGCTGGAGGCATGACCCCGAGTGAGGCAAAAGCCATCGGTCGCGCTGCTAGTGAGAGAGGTTACGATACGATGGCGCGTCGATTGGGTGGCGAAGATCCCATCGCAGAGATTGTTAAAGCTGCTAAAGCAGATCCCGCTAAAGCGTACCGTGATTTTTCTCAGAGTGCATCACGTTATAGCAAAGAGAATCAAGCTGTAGCCTGGGGCGTGATTGGTCAATTTCTTGGGAAAAAGCTAGATCCTAATGCAGACGATGCCTATCGGATGCAACAAGAGCTAGGCTATAACGAGCTACTTTCAGTTGAGTCACAAGAATGGAAAGTGCGCGCAGGTTTACGTGCTAAGGATTGGGTCTTGGTAAAAAATGCCATAGATGGAATGAATCCCGCAGTAAGGGCCAAGGATCCAGCATGGACTTATTGGTATGGCAGGGCATTAAAAGCAGAAGGTCAAGACGTCAAAGCCAAGGACAGCTTTGAACTAATCGCCGACCAATATAATTTTTATGGGCAGCTGGCACGCGAAGAGTTAGCAAGGTCCAATCATGCACCGACCCGCACCAAAGTTACCGATCAAGAGATTGATGCAATGGCCAGCCGTAAAGGCTTTATTAGGGGTGAGCGTTTATATGCCATGAACTTACGATTTGAAGGAAATCGCGAGTGGAATTGGGAGCTGCGCAATATGACTGACAAGCAATTGCTTGCTGCTGCTGAATATGCCAAACGGATTAACTTATATGACCGTGTAGTTAATACTGCCGATCGTACGAAGCAAGAGCATGACTTTAGCTTGCGTTACCCTACGCCATATCGTGAAGAGCTATCTCCCATCGCCAGACAAATTGATCTTAATCTTGCCTGGGCTTATGGGCTGATTCGTCAAGAGTCCCGCTTCATCATGAATGCGTCATCATCGGTGGGCGCATCTGGTTTGATGCAGGTGATGCCAAACACAGCAAAGTATGTCGCCAAGAAAATCGGCATGGTGAATTACACCAATGACAAGTTAAGCGACACCACAACAAATCTCACTTTAGGCAGTAACTATCTCAATATGGTGTTGATTGATCTTGATGGTTCCTGGGTACTGGCTTCTGCCGCCTATAACGCTGGCCCATCTCGTTCTAAAGCATGGCGTGAGCGTCTAACTGGTCCTACTGAGGGGGCAATCTTTGCTGAGACGATTCCCTTTAATGAGACTCGTACTTATGTGAAAAACGTACTCTCAAATGCAAATTACTATTCCTCGGTTATGAATGGTCAGCAGCAATCCTTAAAGCAACGCTTGGGTGTCATTTCGCCTAAAGCCGCCACACAATCAGAACTCCCTTAATCTGCACTCCTAACATTGGAACTTTCATGAAATACGACATCCTTCTTATCGGCGGCAATGGATTTGTGGGGCGAGTATTAGCTGCGCAGTTACAGGCTCAGGATTATTCAGTGCTATTACCAACGAGTCATCTTGCGGCTGGACGTGAACTCAGAATGTTACCGAAAGTGCATCTCGAAGATGCTGATGTTCATGAGTTTGATGAATTACAAGCGCTTTGCGGGCGCATTAAGCCCAATGGCGTAGTCATCAATTTGGTTGGTGTATTGCACGATAAACCAGCTATGCCTTATGGAAAAGTCTTAAAGGCTGCTCATGTGGATTTACCGAAAAATATCATTACTGCAATGCAGATGAATGGTCTCAAGCGCTATTTGCACATGAGCGCTTTAGGTGCTGATTCAAATGGTCCATCTATGTACCAGCGTAGCAAAGGGGATGGCGAAGCAGCGGTTAGAGAGAGCGGTTTAGACTGGACTATCTTTAGGCCATCCGTGATTTTTGGTGCCCAAGATCAATTTATCAATCTGTTCGCAAAATTAACTAAATTATTCCCTGCAATGCCTTTAGCAAATCACCAGGCGAAGTTTCAGCCGGTGAGTGTGGATGATGTAGCAAGCGCATTTTCGATGGCCATAAAGATGCCGCAAACAATTCATCAAGCCTATGACTTGGTTGGGCCTACGGTTTACACCATGAAAGAAATTGTCGAGTTTGCCGCACGCAAAGCAAGAACCTCTTGTGCCATCATTCCAGTCCCTGCATTTGTTGGGCATCTGCAGGCCTTGGCTTTTGAATTCTTACCTGTGCCAACTTTGATGTCGCGTGACAATATTGCTTCAATGCAGTTGCCTAATGTTTTGCCAGTAGATGGCAGTGACGCCTTGACTGAAGTTTTCAAAATAAGTCGCCGTAGCCTGGAAGGCATGCAGTAATGAAGATCTACGCAGTCGGTGGTGCTATCAGGGACAATTTAATGGGTTTACCCGTGCATGATATCGACTATGTAGTTGTAGGTTCAAGCGTAGAGGAAATGCTCGCTAAAGGCTTTCGCCCAGTTGGCAAAGACTTCCCGGTCTTTTTGCATCCAGATACGCAGGCTGAGTATGCCTTGGCTCGCACCGAGCGTAAAACAGGTCAAGGCTATAAAGGCTTCCACTTTTATGCTGACCCTTCTGTCACTTTAGAGCAGGATTTAGAGCGTCGCGATTTAACCATTAATGCAATGGCCCAAGAGCTTGATGCTGACGGAAAACCGTTTGGCCCAATTATTGATCCGTATAACGGACAAGAAGATTTAGCTAGCAAAGTATTTCGTCATGTGTCTGATGCCTTTGCAGAAGACCCTTTGCGCTTGTTACGTATAGCTCGCTTTGCCGCACGCTTCCCAGAATTTAGTATTGCTGACGAAACAATGAGTGCATTAAGGGCAATTGTTCAGTCGGGCGAATTAAATGCACTTTCAGCAGAGAGAATTTGGCAAGAACTAGCGAGAGGATTGATTGCTATAAAGCCGATGCATTTGTTTCAAGTTTTACTCAATACAGGAGCTGCCAAAACGATTCTGCCACCCACGCTTGCTGCGAACCTTGCGAACGAATCATTTCGTGAAGCATTGATTGTGCATTTTGATTTAGGTAGCAACCGATTAGAAGAGCGTTGCGCCATCACCTTGATGGATTTAGACTCAAGTGAAATTCGGTCTTGGGCTGAGTGTGTGCGCATGCCAATTGAGGTGCGGGACTTTAGTGAGATCTTTAGTGATCTGAAATTGCTCTCTCAAAAGTCGCCAGCAGATACCTATCAAGCAGTTGATGTGTTGGCCTGGTTTAATCGTGCCGATGTTTGGCGTAAGCCCGATCGCGGTCAGGCTTTATTAGATCTTGCTGAAAAACTTGGATTCAAAGCCTTGCCTTTGCTTGCAGCAGTGCGTCAGGCTCAGGGATTAAATACTGCGGAAATTATTGCTAGCGTTGAGGCTCAAGATCGCTCTAATGGCGAGCGTATTGGTAGTGCATTTGAATCTGCCAGGCTAGCTGCTATCACTGCAGCCCTTCAGTCTTAGAGTCTATTTCTGCCCCGGAGTCCAGGCAGGTCCTCCAGCGTAAATCCAGGAAGTAAAGCGTTCAAATTCTTTGTAAAAGCAAAGGCTTTAAAGAGCTCACCCATCTCTGCCTCAGAGAGTAATTTTTGTAGTGAGTTTGATATCGGCAAAAAGGTTTCTGGGTTGCTGGGGTTGCCAATTTCTAAGGCAATGTCGCCTATGCCAGCATCTAGCAAGTAAGCAGCTTGATTGGTGAGGAAGACATCATCCGCATTTTCTGCAAGTGCGCTGCGCGCAATCTGTGACCAGTCAACGTGAGTCGTTAGGTCGCATAGCCCTGGTAAATAAAATGGATCTTGAATTGCGTGATGACGATGGTGGGCCATTAGCGTGCCCTCTAATCTTTGAGGGTGGTAGTACTCACTTTCGGGGAAGCCATAGTCAAACGTTAAGAACAAGCCTGTATTTAGATGTTGGGCAACGTGATGCATCCATGCATTGGCTGGAATATGGAGTTCAGTAACATATCCCTCCGAGAAATTTGTACTTAACAAGCTTTCGGGCAATAGAGCTTGCGCTACTGGCTTACCAGCTTTCCAGAGCAGTACATTTTCTTCAAAGGCAACACCATACCAATACCAAAATCCATTTTGAAAAATAATCGCGTCACAAGGAATCGCATCAATCACTTCATTGGCAAGAATGATGCCTTTGAAATCTTTGGGTAATTCACTAAGCCAATCGCATTGTGTAGATAAACCAAGATCACTAACGACATTTGTAATGGACTCTTTTTGTCGTTGTGCGAGATCTGGAGATATTTCAATAATGTCGTAACGATCCAAGTAAAAGCCCAGATCGCTTAAGCGAGTCAGAATGGAGGTCGCCAATTTACCGGTACCGGCACCAAACTCCAAGATTTGAGCAGGGAGCCCTTTTTCTTTGAGTCCCTCCAGGATTGGCAGGAAGGTTGAACAAATAGCCGCACCAAAGAGCGGACTCAACTCAGGTGCAGTTGTGAAATCTCCGCCAGCACCTAATTTATGGGCGCCAGCACTGTAATAGCCCATTCCGGGTTCATACAAGGCCATCTCCATATACCGTGAAAAGGGCATCCAGCCACCCTCAGAGGTGATCTGGGTGGCGATTTTGTCCTTTAGAAGCTGGCTATGCTCCGTTTCAAGGCTGGTCAAGGTAATATCCATAGCTCGTTAGTCTAAGAGAATTCAATTGAACTCACCCTTATCCCAGCAACAGAAAGCGGTTTTGGTGACCGGCGCTGCCAAGCGTCTGGGTCGGGAAATTGCTTTGCAGTTTGCACGCCAGGGGTGGGATGTAGCTGTTCATTATGGGCGATCTGAGAAAGAGGCCCTTGAAACGGTGAAGCAACTTCAGAGTTTGGGGGTAAGGTCTCAGGCCTTCCAGGCAGACCTAGCGATTGAGTCTGAAATCAAAAGCCTCTTTGAAGCTGTTAGTAAGGAATTCCCAAATCTCCATTGTTTAGTTAATAGTGCTTCCATCTTTGAATACGACCGCGCTAATTCGGAGACGCCTCTTTCAAGCAAGAGTTTGCAAGCGCATGCGCAGGTTAATTTAGCCGCACCAATCTTGCTGTCTCAGCTGATGTTTGAGTTTCAGAAAAATAGCACAAGCACAGTGGATGATGCGCATCTTCCATCCATAATTCAGCTGCTCGATCAAAAGCTCATTAACCTTAATCCAGATTACTTGTCTTACACCTTGTCAAAAGCTGCGCTCGCTGCTTCTGTTGAAATATTGGCAGTCGACTTGGCACCCATTTTGCGAGTGGTTGGTTTAGCGCCTGGAATTTCTTTACCTTCTGGCGATCAAACCAATGAGGGCTTTGCAAAAGCACATCAATTAACACCGCTCGGAAAGTCCTCCACGCCAACTGATGTTGCTATGGCTGCCGTATTTTTAGCCGGATCAAATGCCATTACAGGAACTACATTGTATGTGGATGGCGGGCAGCACTTATTGCCTTCTTCACGCGATGTGATGTTTAAGACAAGTTAAGTAATTTCATTCAATAAAAACATCAGAAAAGTAATTATTTATGCATGCCATTCTCTCTCATCCGGCTCTCGTTGATTGTCGTCGCTTATTTTTGCGTGACTACGAAATTTATATCAATATCGGCGTTCATGATTTTGAGAAAAAAGCCGAGCAACGCGTGATCTTAAATGTTGATTTATATATACCATTGGCAATGAACACGCCAACCCATGATCAATTAGACGAAGTAGTTGACTACGATTTTATGCGTGAGACCATTAAGGCACGGGCTTCTAAAGGCCATATTCATCTACAGGAAACGTTTTGCGATGACATTGTTGCGGCGATGCTTGTGCACCCTAAGGTATTGGCTGCACGCGTAAGCACTTCTAAGCCAGATGTCTATCCTGACTGCCATTCAGTTGGCGTTGAAGTATTTCGCATTAAGTAAGCCTGAAGTAATTAATAAAGAGTTGCATTGCTATGAGTGATATTCGTAAAGTTGTCTTTGAGGAAAATAAGCTAGAGAAAAAGTTATGTCGTCTAGTGGGCCAAGCTATTGGTGACTTTGGCATGATTGAAGACGGTGATAAGGTCATGGTGTGTGTATCGGGCGGTAAAGATAGTTATGCCATGCTGGATATCTTAATAAGGTTGCGTGAGCGTGCTCCAATCCATTTTGATATTGTGGCAGTGAACTTAGACCAGAAGCAGCCCAACTTTCCAGCAGAGATTCTGCCCAACTATTTAAAGAGTCTTGGCATTCAATTTCATATTGAAGAACAGGATACCTACAGCATTGTTAAGCGGGTTATTCCTGAGGGGAAAACTACCTGTGGTTTATGTTCGCGATTACGTCGCGGCATTTTGTATCGCGTGGCAGATGAGTTAGGTGCAACTAAGATTGCTTTGGGGCACCATCGTGATGACATCCTTGAAACGCTCATGCTAAATATGTTTTATGCAGGCAAATTAAAAGGTATGCCGCCAAAATTGCGTTCAGATGATGGCAAGCATATTGTGATTCGACCATTGGCATATGTACCCGAGAAATTACTTGAGCGCTATGCGGCAGATATGAGTTTCCCCATCATTCCATGTGATTTATGTGGCAGCCAACCCAATCTACAGCGTCAAGTAATGAAAGAAATGCTGCGTGATTGGGAGAAAAAGCATCCTGGCCGCGTAGAAAATCTGTTTCGCTCCATGCACCACATCGTTCCCTCTCATTTGATGGATGGGGAGGCTTTTGATTTCCAAAATTTAGAGATTTCTACGGAGTTATCCGGAATAGCTGCCAGGTCAGCAGGCGACAAGGCAATTGATGAGGCTGAATTAGACGAATTGGCTTGCGGAACCCTCATTCAGGGGACTTATAATCCCCCTTTATGAATATCGTGATATTGGCTGCTGGGCAAGGAAAGCGGATGAAATCCGCTCTGCCCAAGGTCCTGCAAACTTTGGCAGGAAAACCGCTTCTTCAGCATGTACTCAACACGGCTCTTTCTTTAGAGGGCAAACAGGTTAAAACAGGCCCTGTTGTAGTGGTGGGGCATGGCGCTGTAGACGTTAAAACCTTCTTGGCAAATGCTAGCAAGGAAGATGCCCGCTTTAGCAAAGTCACTGCCGTACTTCAGGCTGAGCAAAAGGGGACTGGTCATGCGCTGTTGCAGGCTCTGCCAAAACTCGATGTTCAAGAACCCACTTTAGTTCTTTATGGTGATGTGCCGCTGACGAGTAAAAAGACTTTAAGCAAGTTGGCTAAATTGGCCGACGGTGTTCGTGGTCAAGATTCTGCTGTGGCACTCCTTACCCAGAACTTAGACGATCCAATGGGCTATGGCCGCATCGTGCGGGATGCTGATGGTTCGGTAAAAGAGATTGTTGAAGAAAAAGATGCAACTTCAGCACAAAAAGCAATTCAAGAAATTAATACCGGCATCATGGTGTTGCCAACTAACACGTTAAAGAAATGGCTTAAAGCCCTGCGAGCAAGCAATGCACAAGGTGAATACTATTTAACTGATGTGATTGCGATGGCCGTCAAAGACGGTGTGCCTATTCGCACTACCCAAGCGGATAATGCGTTTGAAACTATCGGCGTCAATAGCCGTGATCAATTGGCTGCTCTAGAACGAGTGCATCAACTCAATATCGCGAATCAGTTGATGGAGGCGGGCGTATCTCTTGCTGATCCTGCGCGCATTGATGTGCGTGGCACGCTTGAGTGCGGTACAGACGTATTCATTGATGTGGGTTGTGTATTTGAAGGCTGCGTCACCTTGGCTTCTGGCACCAACATTGGACCTTATTGCATCATTCGCAATAGTGTCATCGGTAAAGAGGTTGCAATCCATGCATTTAGCCACATTGACGGTGCGAAAGTAGGCAATCAGTCAGTGATTGGGCCTTATGCTCGCTTACGTCCAGGTGCTGATTTATCGAATGATGTACATATCGGCAACTTTGTTGAAGTGAAAAACAGCAAGATTGCCGCCAATAGCAAAGCAAATCACTTGTCTTATGTAGGCGATTCCATCGTGGGATCCAGAGTAAATATTGGTGCCGGCACCATCACTTGTAACTATGATGGCGTTAATAAGCACCAGACCATTATTGAAGATGATGTGTTCATTGGCTCTGATACACAATTAGTTGCACCAGTGCGAGTTGGGCGTGGCGCAACATTGGGTGCAGGGACAACTCTTACTAAGAATGCACCACCAAATCAATTAACTATTTCTAGAGCAAAGCAGGTTTCATTGCAGTGGCAGCGACCAGTGAAGCAAGATAAAAAGCCGGCTGCAAAGAAAGTAGCGGCAAAAAAAGGTATAGCCAAGAAGGTAGCTCCTAAAAAAACCGCAAAGGGTAAAAAATAATGTGCGGTATTGTTGGCGCAGCTTCCCATAAGAATATTGTGGATGTTTTGGTTGAGGGGTTACGACGCCTGGAGTATCGCGGGTATGACTCCTGCGGATTTGCTGTGATCAATGGTAATGATGCAGAGCATCCCATTGAGCGGGCACGCACCACTGCCCGGGTCTCCGAATTGGCTGAACAAGCAAAAGACTTTACTGGCACCATTGGTATCGCTCACACTCGTTGGGCCACACACGGTAAGCCGGATACACAAAATGCTCACCCTCATATTTCTAATGGGCTGATAGCAGTAGTACATAACGGCATTATTGAAAACTATGAAGCGCTGCGTACAGAATTAAAAGCGGCGGGCTATCTTTTTACTTCAGAGACAGACACTGAAGTGATTGCGCATTTGATTCATCAGCAGTATGTAGCGAGCGGGAAAAAAGATTTAGCTCAATCCGTTAGAGCAGTATTACCTCAATTACATGGTGCCTATGCTATTGGTGTCATTGCTCAAGATCAGCCAACTACATTAGTGGGCGCACGTGTTGGGTCACCTTTGGTTGTAGCGCTTGGGGATAAAGAAAACTTCTTAGCGTCTGATGCACTGGCTCTAGCTGGTCGCGCTCAATCCATGATGTATTTGGAAGAGGGTGATGTAGCTGTATTAAAAGCAGGTAGTGCCGAGGTAATTGATCAATCGGGAAATTCTGTGCAACGGGAGCGCAAGCCGATGCCTGCACAAGCAGACTCCGTAGATCTCGGGCCATATCAGCACTACATGCAAAAAGAAATTTTTGAGCAACCCCGGGCCATTGGTGACACTTTGGCTAATATTGCCTCTTTTGGTCCACAACTCTTTGGGGCTAATCCAGAAGACTGGAAAGCATTTGATCAAATATTAATTTTGGCCTGCGGTACGAGCTATTACTCTGCATGCGTTGCTAAATATTGGTTGGAAGATATTGCTGGTATTCCTACTCAAGTTGAAATTGCTAGTGAGTATCGTTATCGCACTACAGTACCAAATCCTAAAGCATTAATTGTGGTGGTTTCTCAGTCTGGTGAAACTGCAGATACTCTGGCTGCACTGCGTCATGCCAAGTCACTAGGGCATTCCTATACCTTGGCAATCTGTAATGTAGCGAGTAGCGCCATGGTTCGTGAAACCAATTGGCATTTCTTGACCAAGGCGGGTGCCGAGATTGGTGTTGCTTCAACCAAGGCATTTACTACACAGTTGGTAGCACTCTACCTCTTAGCCGTTTCACTTGCTAAACGTGCCGGCAGAATTTCTGCTGAAAAAGAGAAAGAACTCCTCCGCGAATTACGCCACCTACCAAAAGCCTTGCATGCAGTATTGGCGCTAGAGCCGCAAATTATTGCTTGGAGCGAAGCCTTCTCAAAGTGTGAGAACGCACTCTTCTTAGGTCGTGGCTTGCACTATCCAATTGCTCTGGAAGGCGCATTAAAACTAAAAGAGATTTCTTACATCCATGCAGAAGCCTACCCAGCTGGCGAGTTAAAGCATGGCCCACTGGCATTAGTAACCGACAAGATGCCGGTTGTAACCGTTGCCCCAAAAGACGAATTATTGGAAAAGCTTAAATCCAATATGCAGGAAGTCAAAGCACGCGGTGGCAAACTGTATGTATTTGCAGATCAAGGCACTAATATTGATAGCGCTGATGGCATCAATGTCATTAGGCTGCCCGAGTACTATGGCAATCTTTCACCCATTCTGCATGTAGTGCCTCTGCAGCTATTGGCGTATCACACAGCCTGCGCACTCGGTACAGATGTCGACAAGCCTAGAAATCTAGCGAAGAGTGTCACGGTCGAATAAAACAGATTTTTTTGTTTGACTTTAGTCCGAGACTATGAACAAATTTAAGTAGATAAATCAGGGCGTTACGAAGCCCTGATTACATTTTTGTGTTCAAATAACTCATGTAAAAGAGGATATTTGTTGCAATTCATGTTTCTTTCAAAAGTGCCCCCATTCTCACGTTTGCTGTTACTTGCCTTAATTTGTGCAGGTACGTTATCTGCTTGTGCAGTTGGTCCAGACTTTAAACAGCCTGAGGCGCCAAATACCTCTTCCTATACTGAGACAACCCTATCCAAGAAATTGACTACTGCACCCGGCGTACCTGGTGGCTCTGAGCAAGAATTTATTGAGGGTGCAGATATTGAGGCGCAATGGTGGGAGCTGTATAAATCACCTGAACTCGATGCACTGATTAAAAAGGCCTTAGTTCAAAATCCCAATTTAGGGGCTGCAGATGCAGCTTTACGTTCCGCCCAAGAAAACGTGAACGCCCAAATAGGTGGCCAATATTTTCCAGCAGTGGGTTTGGGCGGTGCCGCTACTCGTCAGTTGCAACCATCGGCAATTTATGGCCTTCCATATGGCTCCGATACTTACAATCTTTTCAATACTTCAGTCAACGTCACTTATAAGTTGGATGTTTTCGGTGGTGCACGAAGAACGGTAGAGAGTGCACGCGCACAAGCAGAGTATCAGCAGTTTCAATTAGAGGGTGCATATCTTTCTTTGACTGCAAATATTGTGACGGGCGCTATACGGGAAGCTGCTTTGCGTGCACAGATGCAAGCAACCGAGGAAATCCTCAAGGCACAAACCAATTTAGCTGAAGTGACTGAGAAGCAGTTGAAGATTGGAACCGTTAATAAGGTAGACCTGACCTCTCAGTTAACTTTGGTAGCAACATCAAAAGTAGACTTATTTACTTATGAACGTAACCTGGCTTTTGCGCGCAACCAATTGGCGGTATATACCGGTGAGCTACCAAGCAATGCAAATATTACAAAATTTGACTTAAGCAATTTACATCTACCTGCGCAGCTACCACTCTCCGTACCATCTAGCTTGGTGCGTCAGCGCCCCGATGTTCGTGCAGCAGAATCAATGATTAAATCGACTAATGCTTTAGTCGGTGTTGCTACCGCTAATCTATTGCCGCAATTTAATATCACTGGCGCTATTGGATCTGCGGCGCTGACTTCAGCAAATTTATTTGGACCTAATGCAGCGTTGTGGTCCATTGGCGGCGGAATATTTCAACCCTTGTTTCAGGGCGGCCAACTCTTAGCCCAGCGTCGTGGCGCAATTGCCAATTATGAGCAAGCGGTTTATCAGTATCAAGCCACAGTGTTAAAGGCTTTTCAGGAGGTGGCGGATGCATTGCGCGCCCTTGAGACTGGCGCACAGGCGTTAAAAGCTGCCTCAGAAGCAGAGCAATTTGCTTATGAAACATTAGATTTAGTCCAGCAGCAATATAAGTTAGGCACTGCCAGTTATTTAGCAGTTCTCTATTACCAAAATCTGTATCAACAAGCAAAAGTGAAATCGGTAGCGGCACAAGCAACCCGCTTTTCTGATACCGCCGCATTATTTGCAGCATTGGGCGGGGGCTGGTGGAATCGCAGTGGTCCCGCTTTTAAACCAAAAGACATGGCTAACAAAGATCAAAATGAAACTTCTGGAAACAATTAAGAATAAGCTCATTGCTCTGGTCCTTGCCCTGTGGGCATGGGTCAAGCTGAAGGCAGTGGAGTGGAAGCTGCGCGAGAAAGCAATCGCGCTTTGGGAAAAAGCAAAAGCTTTTTGGGCTCGAATGGGGCAAAAATGGCGTAATACCAAAGCGCATGAAAAGTTGATGGCGATGGAACCCTTGCACCGTCGTATGACCATCATGTTGTGTGGAGTGTTCCTATTGTTGGGTCTGATTTTTGCTTTTAATCAGTTCAAGACTTTCATGATTAAGCATTTCATTTCAGGGATGGGCTTACCACCTGCAACGGTTTCAACCATGGTGATTGCTACTACTGAATGGCAGCCCAAACTCACGAGCGTTGGTAATGTGCGTGCTTTTAGGGGTGTTGAGTTGAGCACTGAAATTGGGGGCTTAGTTTTGACGGTGCCGATTAAGTCTGGACAGGATGTTAAAGAAGGCGAGTTATTAATCAAGCTTAATGATGCTTCTGATGTTGCACAATTGAAATCCTTAAAGGCCATGGCTGATCTTGCCAAAATCATTAATGAGCGTGATAGGCAGCAATTGGCTATTCAAGCGATTAGTAAAAACGTATTCGATACCAGTGCAGCAGACGCAAAATCTAAGCAAGCTCAGGTCGAATCCCAAATAGCTTTGGTGGCAAAGAAAAATTTGAAGGCACCTTTCAGCGGGCGAGTTGGCATCGTATCAATTAACCCTGGCCAATATGTGAATCCTGGCGACAAACTGTTAACTTTGCAAACTTTAGATCCTATTTTTGTGGATTTCAATTTGCCACAAAGTAATGCCGAGCAAATTCAGGTGGGCCAAGATGTAGTCGTTACCACCGATGCCTTTAAGGATGCTAGCTTTACTGGCAAGATCACAGCGGTAAGCCCCAAGGTTGATACCAATACTCGCAATATTTCTATTGAAGCGCAGATTGCCAATCCAGATAAGAAAATTCTTCCGGGAATGTTTGCGAATGTAAATATTAAGCTTGGTGAACAAGTAAAACTATTGACCCTGCCGCAAACCGCTGTGACCTATAACCCTTATGGATCAACGGTGTTTATCGCTAAGCCTACTGGTAAGAAAGATAAACAAGGCAAGCCGGCCTTAGAGGCGCAGCAAGTATTTGTAACTACTGGTGCTACTCGTGGCGATCAAGTGGCGATTCTGAAGGGGGTTGAAGAGGGCGCGACAGTAGTGACAAGTGGACAGTTGAAGATAAAGAACGGTACACCGCTCATTATTAATAACAAGGTGCAGCCTGAAAACTTACCTGATCCTAAGCCACAGGAATAATTAGCCCATGAATTGGACTGATATATTCATTCGCAAGCCAGTGCTATCGCTGGTCGTGAGTGCGCTCGTTTTAGTGTTTGGTTTAAAGGCGATTGGCTCACTGCCTGTGAATCAATATCCACAAACGCAAAATGCGATTGTGACGGTAACGACTGCTTACTATGGTGCAGATCCAGAGACCATCGCTGGCTTCATTACGCAACCGCTTGAAGCGTCTATCGCCCAAGCGCAAGGAATTGATTACCTATCCTCCACTAGTGTCAGTGGTGTTTCAACCATCATCGCCACCTTGAAGTTGAACTATGACTCCAATGCAGCGCTAACGCAGATTCAGACACAAATTAGCGCAGTTAAAAATCAGCTACCTCCACAGGCTCAGCAGCCAGTGCTGACAGTGCAAATTGGTCAATCAACCGCTGCCATGTATATGGGCTTCTACAGTGATGAAATACCGAATAACGCCATTACCGATTACCTATTGCGTGTGGTTAAACCGAAATTAGATTCTGTTGAGGGTGTGCAAAACGCAGAAATTACTGGCGGTAGAAAATTTGCTCTACGCGCCTGGTTGGACCGCGAAAAGATGGCTGGGCTTGGGGTTGGCGCTGATGACGTATATGCAGCTATGGCTGCTAACAACTATTTATCTGCAGTGGGAAGTACTAAAGGCGATATGGTGGCAGTTGACTTAGTCGCTGGTACGGATTTGCACACCTTAGAAGAGTTTCGTAAGTTGGTTGTGAAGAGTAATGGTGTCAATATCGTTTATTTGGATCAGGTTGCGAATGTGACTTTGGGCTCAGAAGACTACAACACCAATGTTGCTTTCAGTGGCAAAAAATCCGTATTTATTGCCATCAAGGTTGCTCCGCAAGCAAACCTACTCGATGTCGCTCAGCGGGTTCGCGATGTAGTGCCGGACCTCCAGAAGCAATTGCCCATCGGTATGACTGGCAAAATTGTTTACGACTCCACCAAATTTATTACTAGCTCTATTGATGAAGTCGTAACAACACTAATTGAAGCATTACTTATTGTGACGGTAGTGATCTACCTCTTCTTGGGTAGCGTTCGTGCTGTTGCCGTCCCAGTAATCGCTATGCCACTTTCATTAATTGGCACCTTCTTTTTAATGCAGATATTGGGTTACTCCATTAATTTGCTGACGCTTTTAGCTTTGGTTCTAGCTATTGGCCTGGTAGTAGACGACGCCATCATCGTGGTAGAAAACGTCGATCGCCATATGAAGGAAGGGAAGTCTCCTTTAGAGGCATCCTTAATTGCTGCACGTGAATTAGGCGGTCCGATTGTGGCGATGACAGTAGTTTTGATTGCTGTTTATATCCCGATCGGATTTCAGGGGGGCTTAACCGGAGCTCTGTTTACGGAGTTTGCATTTACTCTTGCAAGTGCCGTAGCCGTCTCAGGCTTAATTGCGTTAACACTTTCTCCAATGATGTGCTCCCGCATCTTTACTGAAGAGCAAGAAACATCTGCGTTAGTAAAAAAGATAGATTTGATTTTTGATAAGGTGCACCACAGCTATCAAACTACCTTGCGTGAGTTATTGAGTACCTGGCAAGTCATTATCATCATGGGCGCAATCCTTTTGGGTGGTGTAGCGTATTTATATGCTACTGCTCGTGCAGAGCTTGCACCAACGGAAGACCAGGGCATTGTTCTGATGCAAGCATCTGGGCCACCGAATAGCACCGTAACCCAAATGCAGACTTATGCAGATCAAATCTACCAAATATCCAGCGCTGAACCAGAATACGAGCAGATGTTTCAAATCACGAGTCCTACCAGTAGCTTTGGTGGTGTCTTATTGAAAGACTGGGGCGAGCGCAATCGTAATGCGACAAAGTTTCAGGAAGACATGCAGGAGAAGTGGAACACGATTGCTGGCGCTCGCGTAGCAGCATTCCAGTTTCCCGCATTGCCTGGAGCACAGGGCTTACCAGTTCAGGTGGTGATTAATACGACAGAGTCTTATGAACAATTAAACGAAGTTTCTCAGGCAGTTTTGGATAAGGCACGTCGCAGTGGCAATTTCTTCTTTGTGGACTCGGATTTAAAGATTGATAAGCCTCAAGATGTTTTGGTGATTGATCGAGAAAAGGTTGCCGCATTAGGTATGACACAGCAACAGGTGGGCTCTGCTTTATCTGCTGCTCTGGGCGGTGGTTATGTAAACTATTTTTCAGTTTCAGGACGTTCTTACAGGGTGATTCCTCAGGTTAAACAAGTAGACCGCTTAAACCCTGATCAAATCTTGGATTACTACATCCGTACTCCTAGTGGCGCGATGATTCAGGCTCGAACCATTGCAAGCATCAAGCAAAAGGTGGTTCCCCAATCAATCAATCACTTTCAGCAATTGAACTCTGCAACGATTTCTGGAGTCAGTACTCCATTTATTTCTGAGGCAGATGTATTGGAGTTCATGCGTCAAGCCTTGAAAGAGGTTGCACCGAATGGTTACAGCATGGACTATGCCGGTCCCTCACGCCAGTTTATGGCGGAGTCTGGCGGCTTCTTGGTAACGATGTTCTTTGCCATCTTAATTGTGTTCCTAGTGCTTGCCGCTCAGTTTGAAAGCTTCCGCGATCCAATTGTGATTTTGGTCTCTGTACCGCTTGCTTTGTTTGGTGCACTGATCTTTATTAATTTAGGATTCACAACTCTGAACGTGTATACCCAAGTGGGTTTAGTCACGCTCATGGGGTTGATTAGTAAGCACGGTATTTTGATCGTAGAGTTTGCAAATGAATTGCAGGCTGAGGGGCGCAGTAAGCTGGATGCGATCGTTGAGGCAAGTAGTGTTCGCTTAAGGCCAATCTTGATGACGACTGCTGCGATGGTATTAGGCGTATTACCTTTGGTCATAGCCTCGGGAGCTGGTGCTGCTGGCCGTCAATCCATGGGAATCGTGATCTTTACTGGTCTATCGATTGGTACCTTATTTACCTTATTTGTCGTGCCAGCGATGTATCTATTTATTGGCGCCGATCATCATGCGAATAAATTTAAACAACAGTAAAAGAGGAGGCTAAAGAATCTTTATTTAACGATATTGAGTTCTTTATCTGCAAAATCTTTAAAGCAAGTTTCATTCTCAAGTTGTTTTAACCAGCGAGTAATATGCTTCAGTTCGGCGCGTGGTCCGGTTTTTTCAGGGAAGGCTTGATGTAGTAATACCCAGCGATGAATGCCTAAAGCAAGCACAATATCGCCAATATGAAATTGCTTGCCAGAGCAATAAGATTGTTTTTCAAGAATGTCATCAAGCAATTTGAGTGATTGATTAGTCGCTTGATATCCCTGGTAGATTGCATCATAGTCACGCTCAGCTTCTGGAGTTCTAGTTAGCCCAAGAAAGGCACGACGCAATGATGGCCACAAGGTAGTAAGTTGCCAATCTAACCATTTTTCAGATCCGTACTTAGATAAATTGTCTACTGGGAATCGTTTATTTTTATCGTATTGTTGGATCAAGTAACGCAAGATGGTATTGGACTCCCAGAGTACCAATTCATCGTCTTGTAAGGCGGGTACTAAGCCGTTTGGATTTAATTTTAAAAACTCAGGAGTGTGAATTACGCCAAAGTGAAGGCCGGCATCGATACGTTCAAAATCGATGTTCTCTTTTAAGCCTAGTTCGGCAAGACACCATAGCACTTTTTGAACATTGATGGAACTTTTACGACCCCATAAACGCAGCATGATATTTCCTTTTAAAGCGGCTTAGTTGGAGTTGGATTCGGTGAAATTGAGACCAACAAATTTACTGCGAGCAAAAATCAGAGGCTCTTTTTCAGGATGATTTTTTAAGTTAATCACTTTAGCCACAATGATGTTGTGGTCGCCACCAATATGTACGGAGATTGTTTCGCACTCATAGTAGGCAACACAATGCTCAATTTGCGTTAAGCCACTAACTGCTAGTTTATGGTCTACCCCAACAAATTGATCTAGTTTCACGGTAGCAAAGTGCATCGCTAAATTCTCTTGAGAGCGTTCAAGCACGTGGATCAGATGTTTTTTTCCGACCTCGACCCAAGGCATGAGGCGGGAATGCTTCTTTAGGCTCCAAAGAATCAGTGGGGGCTCTAAAGAGACGGTATTAAACGAGCTGATCGTTATGCCGTGATGTTTGCCTTCTACATCTAGGCAGGTAATCACTGTGACCCCGGTTGCAAAGGAAGCAAATCCCTTGCGTAGTTCTTGTGAGGTAAATGGGGTCATCTATTTCCGTTTACTTGGCTTCTGCTGTTTTCGCAGGTGGGATAGTTGTGCCTGGAATAGGAATCAATATTTCATTTTCTTCCGCTTTTACGCATTTAAAGCGATATTCCTTGCCAGCCTTCGAAAGGAAGCTAGCACCTTCATAAAAGTCGTCCCTACAGGCCTTGCTAGCAAAGTTCATTACGTCCTGTGGATCAGCGCTAGAGGTAATTAAGCGCATATTTCCCATGGACATGTTGATTTGGGTGGAATAGCACCCCGAGAGCAATGAGCCAGAAATCGCGGTTAATAGTAGAATTTTTTTCATGGAAGCCTCCATAATTAGCAATGCTCGTTAGGATAAACCTATTAAGCAATTGTTGCGGGGAAAAACCTCGTTCTAAAAGGAAGAGACATGTTTAAAGCAATATTAATAAATAAGGATGATCGGGGCTATCGCGCTGAGTTGGGCGAGGCAGATGAGTCCAGCCTCCCAGAGGGCGATGTGCGGGTGAAGGTGTTGTATTCCACCCTGAATTACAAAGATGGACTAGCCATTACGGGTAAGAGCCCGGTAGTGAGAAGTTTTCCTATGGTGCCTGGAATCGACTTTGCGGGGGAAGTAATAGAAAGTAGTAGCCCAGACTTTAAAGCGGGCGATATGGTGCTCTTAAACGGCTGGGGAGTGGGCGAAGGCCACTGGGGCGGTTTGGCACAACAAGCGCGGGTAAAAGCAGAATGGTTAATTCCCTTACCTAAAGGCTTTACTGCTAAGCAAGCTTTGGCAATTGGTACGGCTGGCTATACCGCTATGCTCTGCGTCATGGCACTGCAAAAACACGATCTCAAGCCAAGTGATGGCGAGGTATTGGTCACAGGTGCGGCCGGGGGCGTAGGAAGTTTTGCAGTTGCGCTGCTGAGTAAGTTGGGCTTTACGGTTGTTGCAAGTACAGGACGCATGGCCGAGGCAGACTACTTGAAGAAGTTGGGTGCAGCTGAAGTAATCGATCGAAACACTTTATCCGAACCAGGAAAACCTTTAGCAAAAGAACGTTGGGCGGCAGTATTAGATAGCGTTGGTAGCCACACCTTAGCGAATGCTTGCGCTCAAACAAAAAGTAATGGTGCAGTAGCTGCTTGCGGCCTTGCACAGGGGATGGATTTCCCTTCGTCAGTGGCACCGTTTATCTTGCGGGGTGTCACTTTATATGGTGTGAATAGCGTTACGGTTCCCCGTGCAAAACGCATTGCTGCATACGAGCAGTTAAGTAAACTGGTCGATCTCAAAACGCTAGATGAAATTTCTCATGAAATTACTTTAGAAGAATCGCTAAAGTATGCGCAAGAGTTGATGGCCGGAAATGTGCGCGGCCGCTTAATTGTCGATGTGAATAAGTAGATAGATCAGAGCTCTACTGTGCGGTTTGAGGTTTACGTGTTTCGAGTTGAGACCATACCTCAAGCTTTTCAGTATTTGAAAACTCAGACCACTCTGCGATTTCAGTAAGTGTGCGATAGCATCCGCGGCAGTAGCCGTTCTCTGGATTCATATCGCACCAATTGATGCAAGGTGAAGGAACTGTTGTCAAAGTAAGCCTAAAAACATTAGCAACTCAAAAGAAAATTAAACCCAAATTATGACCACTCAAAACCAGGCAAATGCTGAAAATGCTATTCATTATCCATTAGGGGACGCACTTCCTGAAATGGGCAGCACGATTGAGCTCGCCCCAGGCGTTCGCTGGCTTAGAATGAGATTGCCGTTTGCTTTAGACCACATCAATCTATGGTTGCTACGCGATGAAATTGATGGCGTTGATGGTTGGACTATTGTTGATTGTGGAATTGCAAATGATGAAACCCGAGCAGCCTGGGAACAGATTTTTGCGAGCCAGTTAGAGGGTTTGCCTGTGATACGGGTCATCGTGACGCATATGCATCCAGATCACATTGGCTTGTCGCAATGGTTATGTGAAAAATGGAATGTGCCAATATGGATTTCCATGACAGATTATTTAACGGCGCAATGGCTTAGTTGTAAAGAGGGCGGTGCTGCAGTAGGCGCGCGTGCTGGTGGAGGCGGTTCAGCGGATCATTTTCAGCGACATGGCTTAACAGCGCCTGAGGATTTAGAAAAGATTCGTGCGCGCTCAAATTACTATAGCAATATGGTTCCGGGTGTGCCGCGCCAATACCGCCGCATTATGGAAGGTGAAAGTATTTTGATCGGCGGCAAGCAGTGGCAAGTCATCATGGGTTTTGGTCACGCCCCAGAGCATGCATCTCTCTTCTGCAAAGAGCTTGGAGTATTGATTGCTGGAGATATGCTTTTACCTCGGATCTCGACCAATGTGAGCGTTTATGACGCCGACCCAGATGCTGATCCATTGGGTTTGTATTTGGAATCCCTTGACCGATATTTACCGTTGCCTGACGATACGCTCGTACTGCCTTCTCATGGCAAACCATTCACTGGTATGAAGCCACGCATTGCTCAATTGAAAACACATCACGATGAGCGCTTAGCAGAGACACTAGGTGCATGTAAAAAACCAGCACATGCTCGGGAGATCGTGCCGGTTTTATTTAAGCGTGAATTAGATATTCACCAACTCACTTTTGCTATGGGTGAGGCTATTGCTCACCTGAATTACCTACTTCGTCAAGGAAAGTTGCGTCGCCAGCTTTGCGACGACGGCGTGTTGCGGTTTTCCGTGGTTTAGAGCTACTACTTCTACTTGCTGATTCTTCACTTGGAGCGGTAGCTGCTGCACCTGCTGCAGATACGGCATCACCAAAGGATTTGAGCGCCATCATCGTGGCGTGCTGCACTTCCAAACCCTGAATAGTCGATTTTAGGATGTTGAGATTGAGATTTAGCCAATTCTCAACACTTTTGAGGTCCTTGATGCGCTTTTCTAGTTCATCAACATCTAGGCCTGGAAAGGCAGATCCAAAGCCACCTGCAGCCTTAGAGGCATCTGTAGTGAAAGGAAACTGGCCTGCTTGACCTGCGGCCCCTTGCCCCCACATTGTTTTAAACATATCAAGGCTTTGATTGAATTCTGGAATTGTTCCAAACATACCGGCTCCGGGTTAAATGAAAAGTGGCTTTTCCAATAGAATAAGGGATTCTAGAGATTAATCCCGGTTAAACAATGCAATCTAATGGTTTGTCCCAGCCTTACACCCGTGGTCAGGCGCTACCCGAGCTACTAAAGCAGCGCATCCTGATTTTGGATGGCGCTATGGGCACCATGATTCAGCAATACAAATTAAGCGAAGCTGACTACCGCGGGTTGCCTAACAATACCCGCTTTGCCGATCATCCTGGCGACATCAAGGGCAATAATGAACTATTGGTTCTGACCCAACCGCACATCATTAGCAAGATCCATGAGCAGTATTTAGATGCTGGCGCTGACATTATTGAAACCAACACGTTTGGCGCCACTTCTGTAGCGCAAGAAGATTACAAAATGGCTGGTCTAGCCCGTGAGATGAACGAAGTCTCCGCAAAGCTAGCGCGTGCTGCATGCGAAAAATATAGCACTCCTGATAAACCTCGATTTGCTGCTGGGGCAATTGGGCCTACACCCAAGACAGCAAGTATTTCTCCAGATGTAAATGATCCAGGGGCACGCAATGTGACTTTTGATGCATTGCGTGCTTCTTATCGTGAGCAGATTGAAGGTCTATTTGCTGGTGGCGTAGATTTGTTTTTGGTTGAAACGATTTTTGACACACTGAACGCGAAAGCTGCTCTGTTTGCATTAGATGAATTTTTTGAAGAGACTGGCGAGCGTTTACCAGTCATGATTTCAGGAACAGTAACAGATGCCTCAGGACGCATTCTTTCTGGCCAAACTGTTGAAGCATTTTGGAATAGCTTACGCCATATCAAGCCACTGACATTTGGATTGAATTGTGCACTCGGTGCAGCCTTAATGCGCCCTTATATTGCTGAGCTAGCACGGATTTGTGATGCGGCAGTCTCTTGCTACCCCAATGCTGGCTTGCCTAATCCCATGAGTGATACCGGATTTGATGAAACTCCTGAAATTACTTCCAGCTTGGTTGATGGTTTTGCCAAAGACGGTTTGGTGAACTTGGTGGGCGGTTGCTGCGGAACTACTCCTGACCATATTCGTGCGATTGCCAATGCGGTTGCTAAACGTAAACCACGTGCTTTTTATCGCGAGCCGGTAGAGGCATCAGCATGAGCAAGATAGATAAAAAAGCCCTGCCAGCAATGAAGCTTTCTGGGCTTGAGCCTTTTAACGTCACTCCGGAAGTAGGTTTCGTCAACATTGGCGAACGCACTAACGTTACCGGATCCAAAGCCTTTGCGCGCATGATTTTGAATAATCAATTTGATGAAGCGCTAGTAGTGGCTCGTCAACAAGTTGAGAATGGCGCACAAGTGATTGATATCAATATGGATGAAGCCATGTTGGACTCAGAGGCGGCAATGACGCGCTTCTTAAATCTGATTGCTTCTGAACCAGATATTGCACGCGTTCCCATCATGATTGACTCCTCTAAGTGGAGTGTGATTGAGGCGGGATTGAAATGTATTCAAGGTAAGCCAATTGTTAATTCAATTTCCTTAAAAGAAGGTGAAGAGTCTTTTAGAAAGCAGGCGCGTTTACTTCGTCGCTATGGTGCTGCCTCTGTAGTAATGGCCTTTGATGAAGCAGGTCAGGCAGATACATTCAAACGCAAGACAGAAATCTGTCAGCGTTGTTATGAAATTCTTGTCAATGAAATCGGCTTTCCTGCCGAAGACATTATTTTTGATCCCAATATCTTTGCGATAGCTACTGGTATTGAAGAGCATGACAACTATGCGGTAGATTTTATTAATGCCACACGCTGGATCAAAGAAAATCTCCCTGGTGCCAAGGTAAGCGGCGGCGTTTCCAATGTGAGCTTCTCCTTCCGCGGCAATGATCGTGTACGTGAGGCTATCCATACCGTATTTCTGTATCACGCGATTCAAGCTGGCATGGATATGGGCATTGTGAATGCTGGTCAGTTGGGCGTATATGCCGACTTAGATCCAGAATTGCGTGAGCGGGTTGAAGATGTTGTGCTTAACCGCTTCAAAGAAAAAGACGGTAAAACGCCTACTGAGCGTTTATTAGACATTGCCGATCAATTTAAAGGCGGCGGCGCCAAGCAGGTGGAGAACTTGGTGTGGCGTGAAGCGCCAGTACGCGAACGTTTAACACATGCATTAGTTCACGGCATTACGACCTTCATTGAAGGAGATACCGAAGAATTACGCGCAGAAATCATGGGCGCTGGCGGAAGACCAATTGAAGTCATTGAAGGCCCGCTTATGGATGGCATGAACGTAGTGGGCGATTTATTTGGTGCCGGCAAAATGTTCTTACCGCAAGTGGTAAAGAGTGCTCGAGTCATGAAGCAAGCGGTTGCAATCCTGATTCCTTATATCGAGGAGGAGAAGCGTCAGCATGTCGCCTCTGGGGGAGAAGCCAAAGCCAAAGGCAAGATTGTAATGGCCACGGTTAAGGGCGATGTCCACGATATTGGTAAAAATATTGTGACCGTAGTCTTGCAATGTAATAACTTTGAAGTAGCTAATATGGGTGTGATGGTTCCCTGTGCTGAGATTCTGAAACGTGCCAAGGAAGAGAAGGCCGATATTGTTGGACTTTCCGGATTAATTACGCCATCACTTGAGGAAATGACTTATGTAGCTCAAGAGATGCAGCGTGATGATTATTTCCGTGAGCGTCAGATCCCTCTAATGATTGGTGGCGCCACCACTTCGCGGGTTCATACTGCAGTCAAAATTGCGCCTCACTACGATGGACCAGTCGTTTATGTTCCAGATGCTTCTCGCTCAGTATCGGTCGCCTCGAGTTTGCTTTCCGATGAGAGTGCTAAGAAGTTTATTCAAGACTTGCGTGACGACTATGTTCGTATTCGTGAGCAGCATGCTAATAAGAAGGCGGCGCCAACGATTTCCTTGGCGGCGGCACGTAAGAACCGAGAGTTAATTGATTGGTCCTCGTATGTTCCCGAGAAGCCTAAATTCATTGGGCGCCGTATATTTAAAAACTTTGCACTAAGTGATATCGCCAAATATATTGACTGGACACCATTCTTTCAGACCTGGGATTTAGCCGGGAAGTTTCCTGCAATTTTGGATGATGAAATAGTGGGCATTGAAGCACGTAAGGTGTTTGAAGATGCAAAAGTATTGCTTGATAAGCTCATCAAGGGGCAATGGTTGCAAGCCGATGCAGTAGTTGCCTTCTATCCCGCTAATACGATTGGCGACGATATCGTTTTGTATAGCGACGAAGCGCGTCAGCACCCTCTTTTTGTGTGGCACAACTTGCGACAGCAATCCGAGCGTCCCGTTATCGAAGGAGTACGCAGACCTAATCGTTGTTTGGCTGATTATGTTGCTCCGAAAGACTCTGGGGTGGCAGACTACCTTGGCTGCTTTGCAGTTACTACTGGTCATGGCGTAGAAAAGAAAGTTGCTGAGTTTCAGGCTAAGCATGATGACTACAGCGCGATCATGTTAAAGGCGTTGGCAGACCGGTTAGCTGAGGCATTTGCCGAATTAATGCATCACCGCGTGCGTACTGATTTGTGGGGCTATGCCACTGATGAAATTTTGACAAATGATCAGATGATCGATGAACAGTACCGCGGTATTCGACCCGCTCCTGGCTACCCAGCTTGTCCTGCACATGAAGTGAAGGAAGACTTGCTCAGGGTGATTGGTTCTGAGGATATTGGTATGACCTTAACTGAATCAATGGCTATGAATCCCGCTTCCAGTGTGAGTGGTTTCTATCTTGCCCACCCAGATGCACAATACTTTAATGTTGGAAAAATCTCAGTCGATCAACTAGAGGATTATGCTCAGCGGCGTGGTGAGACCATCGACGATGTTCGTCGTCAACTCGCGAGCTTGATCGATTAAACGCCCCACATTACGGGTTCGTCTTTAGCCTTAGCTTGTTTCAAGAGTTCCAAGAAGGGGTAGGCTCGTTGACCAAGACGATCAGCCAATTTGGTTTTTTCAGCCCCCACATCGCCCTCAGCTTGTACGTTTGAGCGCTCTTCATGATCTTTTAGGATGGCTGTCTCTAGAGAGGTGATGAGATCAGGGAGCTTTTCTACCGTCAGAATCCCTTTGGGCTCTAGTGGACGCCCCAAAATATCAAAAATCCGCTTGCTTAGATCGGCCAGCATAATGACATCTGGACCAGCTTTTGAGCGAAATTGATAGATCATTTCAATAGCTTACCACCTGATAAACTCACTGTTCTATGTTGTTGACCAATAAAAATCGATTAATTGAAATGCTTAGCAGCGCCCTTCAGAGCTTGGCTCAAGAGCGTGGCTTAGCTGAGGCTCCTGCGCCCCGTTTAGAGCGCCCTAAGGCCGTAGATCACGGCGACGTCGCCTGCAATATTGCTCTTCAGTTATCCAAGGCGTGGAAGCTCAATCCTAGAGAGTTAGCCCTGGCCCTAGTAGAGCGCTTACAACAACAACCCGGTTTTGATCGGCTCATTGCATCCTGTGAAATTGCTGGCCCGGGGTTTATTAATTTCCGCTTAAGTAATTCCGCCAAAACTGCCGTTGTTAGTGAGATTCTTACGGAAGGCACCCATTTTGGAGAATTGGCTCCTGGTGCAGCTCCAGTGGCTAGCGCCATGATTGAGTTTGTTTCTGCAAATCCGACTGGGCCGTTGCACGTTGGCCATGGTCGGCAAGCTGCGCTTGGTGATGCATTGGCAAATATATTGGCTACTCAAGGCATCCGAGTTCACCGCGAGTTTTATTACAACGATGCTGGTGTGCAAATTGCAAACCTGGCCTTATCTGTTCAGGCTCGCTTAAAGGGTTTGAAACCAGGTGATGCGACCTGGCCTGAGCAAGCTTATAACGGTGAATATATTGCCGAGATTGCTAGTACCTTTAAAGCAGCTCCTCAATACCAAGATGACATCGAAGCAATTCGTCAGTTTGCGGTTGCTTACTTACGTAATGAACAAGACATTGACTTAAAAACATTTGGCGTTCAATTTGATTGCTATTACTTAGAATCTTCTTTGTATACCGATGGCAGCGTTGCTCAAATTGTGGGTGACTTGCAAAGTATTGGTAAGACCTATGAATCCGAAGGCGCATTATGGTTGAAGACTACGGCTGACGGCGATGACAAAGACCGTGTAATGCGTAAGTCTGATGGGAGCTTTACTTACTTTGTGCCTGATGTGGCTTATCACACCAGCAAGTGGACTCGTGGCTTTCATAAGGTTATTAATGTTCAGGGTAGTGATCATCACGGCACAATAGCCCGCGTTCGTTCTGGCTTGCAGGGGGTAGCTCAAAAGCGTGGTTGGGATATTCCGAAGACCTATCCCGATTATGTATTGCATAAGATGGTCACCGTGATGCGCCATGGTGAAGAGGTGAAGATTTCAAAGCGTGCTGGCTCGTATGTAACTGTGCGTGATTTGGTCGAGTGGTCTGGTGGCGTTACCCCGGAGATGACGCCAGCGGAAAGAGAATTGGCGCTGCAGCGCGGTCGAGATGCAGTGCGCTTTTTCTTGATCTCGCGCAAAGCGGATACTGAATTTGTTTTTGATATTGATTTGGCTCTTCAACAAAATGACGAGAACCCGGTGTTCTACGTGCAATATGCCCATGCACGTATTAGCTCAATCCTGCAACAATGGGATGGGCAAGCCTCTGATTTAGCTGCCGCCGATCTGTCATTACTTCAGAGCAAGGCTTCTGACCACTTATTACGTCGCTTAGCAGAGTATCCAGAAGTGCTTAGCGATGCTGCCGCTGAATTAGCTCCCCACGCACTCGCTTTTTATTTGCGTGATTTAGCTGGTGATTTCCATACCTTCTATAACGCTGACCGAGTTTTGGTGGATGATCAGAGCCTGAAATTGGCCCGCTTAGCGCTTTTATCGGCCACTCGCCAAGTCTTGCAAAATGGTTTAAAAGTATTAGGGGTATCTGCTCCCGCTAAGATGTAATGGCAGCAAATGAAGTGAAAATGTAAGATGAGGAAACAATGAAAAAACCGAATCAACAAACAGGCTTCATGAAGACCAATAAGGACAATGCCCAGTTTGGTGGCACCATCTTAGGTTTTATATTAGGTTTAGGTGCTGGCCTAGGAATTGCTTTTGTGATTGCCTTCTACCTCTCTAAAAATACCCCCCAAGAAAGACCGGGGATACGCGCACCCAACTTGCCCTTAACAATTAAGCCTGCTGCAACCCCTGCAGAGGGAGAGGCTGCGCCACCTACTGAGCAATTAGATTTGAATAAACCATTGCAAAGCAAGACTCCAGCTGCTGCATCACCTGACCCTATTGGAGATCTGGTAAGTGGTAAAAAGCCAGCTGATAATTCTGCCGTTAAATCAGACTCTATTTATTTCTTACAAGTAGGTGCTTTTGTAAAACGGGCCGATGCAGATGCTCAAAAAGCAAACTTAGCTATTCAGGGTATTCAGGCGCAACTCAGTGAAGTAACGAGCGAAGGAAATACATTGTGGCGTGTACGTACGGGCCCCTATAACAGCGTAGAAGAGAGCTATCCAACTCGAGACAAATTGAATGGCATGGGCATTAAATCAACCCTTATTAAATCTAGCAAATCATGATTTCATTTAGCAAAAGAATCCTTACTATCCTGACACTTTGCTGTTTAAGTGGCATTGTTAGTGCGCAGAGCCAAAAGATTGAAGAGGGCTTTGATTATCGTATCCTGCCAATCGTTCAGCCTGTAGAAACCAAGGGCAAAGTAGAGGTGATTGAGTTCTTTTGGTATGGCTGCCCGCATTGCTATGACTTCGAGCCAGAACTGAGTAGCTGGGTTAAACGTCAACCGAAGGATGTGGCTTTCCGGCGTGTTCCAGTAGCCTTCCGTGATGACTTCATGCCGCACAGCCAATTATTCTATGCACTTGAAGCCATGGGCAAAGGCGATGCCTTGAATGACAAGGTCATGTATGCCATGCATAAAGAGAACAAGCGCTTATTGACGGAGACAGAGATTGCAGATTGGGTTGCTTCTCAAGGGATTGATCGCAATACCTTCTTGGCTACGTATCGTTCTTTTGCTGTAGTTTCTAAAGCACGTGCCGCTAAGCAATTGACTGAAGCCTATCGCATTGATGGTGTTCCAACGATCGTGATGCAAGGTAAGTATGTCACTTCACCATCGATTGCCGGATCTAAAGCCAAAGCAATTGCAGTGATGGACTATCTAGAAGAAAAAATTCGCAAGGATAAATATAAGCAGTAATGATATTGCTTGGTTTAATTGCTATTGCAGCTTAGATTTTTACAAAGCGGCGGACGATCCAAAAGTACAGTGGATACGGCAAGATTCTGAGAAATTTTAAGAATCTTGAAAATCTTTTTGGGAAATGAATATCAAATTCTCCCTTCTGGATCCCACTTAAGATCTCTGTAGCAGCCTCTTCTGCGCTAATAAGGGCGGGCATCTCAAAGTCATTCTGGGCAGTTGCTTCTGTGGCAACAAACCCTGGTGAAATCATATGAACACTAATTCCTTGAGGCAGTAGATCGTAGTAGAGTGTTTCACAGAAATTGATGATGGCAGCTTTGCTAGGTCCGTATGCCAATGCTTTAGGTAAACCGCTATAGCCTGCAACGCTGCCAACGATGGCAATGTGACCATCATGAGCCTTGAGCATTTCAGGCATCACTAATGCAACTGCCCGCATAGGCCCCAGCAGGTTTGCGTCAATAGTTTGTTCGGCGAGCTCAATCGTAAAATTGTCAGCGCGCAGTGGCACATACATGCCAGATACAAAAAGTAAAAGATCTATGCCGCCCCAAGCATTCAGAATGGACGCATAGCCTTCCTTGAGTTGCGCATCATTGGTGACATCTAAGGGGAGAACAAGAGTTTGACCAAGCTTCCCCAGGAATGCTATTTGGCTTAGGCGTTCTTCTCTGCGGCCAGAGAGAGCAACTTTAGCCCCGGCATTCAATAGTGCATTGGCACAGGCTTGTCCAATACCACTTGATGCGCCAATAACCCAGACACGCTTCCCTGCAAAAAGAGGTATACCCTTTTGCTTCATGCACTGAGTGCATCAGGAGATGATTGTTTAGGCTGATGGCTCAGAGTAAATTGCACGACATCAATATTGCGCTCTGCAAATCCAGCAGCGCAATACATGAGATAGAAATTCCATAAGCGGATAAAGGCCTCATCAAAGCCTAAACGACGGACTTCATGTAGTTTTTGGTTGAAAGTATCGCGCCATAGGCAAAGTGTTTTTGCATAATCAGCCCCAAAAGCAAATTCAGTATCAATTTGTAATCCAGCCTTAGCGGCACTTTCTTTGAAGCTCGCGCGAGAGGGAAGCATTCCGCCAGGAAATACGTATTGTTGAATAAAGTCCGTATTTTGACGATATCGATCAAAAAGTTCTTCAGCAATCACAATAGTTTGGATGCAGGCTTTGCCGCCCGCTTTCAGGCATTTAGCAAGGGTCTGAAAATATTCGGGCCAATGCTTTTCTCCGACAGCCTCAAACATTTCGACGGAAGCAATACCTTCGTATTGCTCTTGGCAGTCGCGATAATCTTGCAAGCGGACTTCAAATGGTTTTGGGTTATCGATTTGTGATTGAATTTTTTGCAGCCTATCTTCAGCAAATGCTTTTTGTTCTGTTGAGAGGGTAAGACCCGTAATAGCCACATTGCTACGCAAGGCCTCCTCCATCACGCCACCCCAGCCACAGCCTATTTCTAAAATATGATCCCCTGGCTTAGGGCTCAAAGATTGTAAAATGCGCCCAATCTTGGCGCGCTGGGCATCTGCAAGAGATTGCTTGTCACCCTCAGAAAACCAAGCGCTGGAATAGCTCATCGTTGGATCTAGCCATAAGGTATAGAAAGCATTTCCAAGGTCATAGTGAGCATGAATATTCTTACGGCTACCGGATTTAGAGTTATCGCGTAGCCAATGTCTGATGCGGTAAAGAATGGACCCGTACCAGTTGCCATAGATTACTTTTTCCAGGCTGGTGCGATTACGAATCGCTAGCTCAAGAATAGCCTTTAGGTCTGGCGTGTTCCACTGCCCCCGAATATAGCTTTCTGCAAAGCCAATATCCCCGTGCGAAATCACTTGCCTAAAAACTGACCAATCCAAGATGTGCATCTCGGCATGCAGTTCATCAGATTGATTTCCAAACTCTCTTATATCGCCATCGGGTAGCGTTATTTTTAAGTGACCGCTTTTCAACTGCGATAAAAGGCGTAAAAGTGTATTTGTGCTGAGACGAGATGGATTGGTCTTGGCAGTATTTCTCTGCGGACCTGAGAAATTGAGTCTCGATAGAAGAGATTGTCCAGGACGATTCATTTGCTAACTTCGAATTCTGGTGGGTTGGGCTTTGAATGAAAGGGTACACCTTTTAGCCATAATTTCAAGGCCTGCCAGTGGATGCGAAATATCACCCCCAGACTCATTAAAGGAAAGCGCAGAAATGCCAGCCACAGCCTGCTTTGGCTTAAAGGGTGGCTGATTCCACTGATTCTGGTATTAATTAATGGAGAACCATCCTCGTGCAGATCAATTCGGCAAACAGAATGAGTGCCACTACGACTATCTTGCGGAAATAAGAAGCGAAAATGGTAGTCACCACGAACCTCGCAAAATGGGGATACATGGAATACTTTTTTACTGCAATGGGTTTCGCCAGAGCGCAAAACATCGCCTGAGCTTTTATATAACAGGTAGCAATGACGTTCCCCAAAGGTATTGTTCACTTCAGCTAGTACTGCCTGTACTTTTCCATTTGCGCGTGTGCACATCCAAAAACTGACGGGATTAAATACATAACCCAATACTCTTGGAAAAGTTTGCAGCCAAATTTCTCCATCAACATTGGGGATTGCGTTTTCTTCCAAAATATTTTCAATCCACTTCAGACTATCTTGCAATCCAAGGCCATGATCTTTATCAAAGAAAGAAAATAAGCCCAGGCGATTATCTTTCAAGCCATTCTGACTTAATAGCTGGGGATTCAGACTCCTGGCACGCATTGGGATGGATACGGTAAATACACCATAGCCAAAAGCATTTTTGGCTGGTCGAAGACGCTGATGCTTCACAAGCCCAAAGTTAATCTTTGGCGAATTCATTTATTGAGCATCTTGTTTGGGAAGGGTTTTCTGCGGAGACCGAACGCTCTCTATTAAGGCTTCTGCTACCAGCTCACCAGAACGTAAGCCATCCTCATGAAAGCCAAAGCCAGTCCAGGCACCGCAATACCATATAGAGGATAGGCCTTGAATGAGTGGCAATTCTTTTTGCGCTCGAATGGCGCTCATATCAAAGACAGGATGTGAATAATGAATTTCTTGATGAATCAGCTTGGAGTCTGGCTCTGTAGCCGGATTTAGACTAACGATAATTGGCATATCTTTAAGCAGGTCAGGAAGTGGCTGCAGTCGGTTGATCAGGTAGTTGACGCTGACATGCTGTTTTGAAGAGAGCTTCATGCCTGATTTGGCAGTGTAGTTCCAGGCTGCCCAACAGCGTTTTTCATTGGGTAAAAAATGGACATCAGTATGAAGAATTGCGCGATTCTTTTGATAAGGAATCGCTGCCAAAATATTTCTGGCCTGTTGATTAATCCCATGAACCAGGTTAAGCGTTTGATCGCTATGGCAGGCCATGACAATTTCGTCAAAAAATGCCGAGCCAGCTTGAGTAATCAGCTCAACTTGAGATGTCCCATCTTGAGGGGCATTAATGCGCTGCACTGCCTCGCGAATAATCTTGACCTGATGAGGTTCAAGGGCTGCCAGAATGCGCTTAACGTATTCCCGTGAACCGCCTTGAATAGTGAGCCATTGAGGACGGTTTTGGATCTGCAATAAACCATGGTTGTGACAAAAGCGGACCATCGTTTGAATCGGGAACTCCAGCATTTGCTCTACCGAACAAGACCAGATCGCACCAATCATTGGGAGGAAATAATTTTCTCTAAAGCTTTGACTTAGGCGGTTTCGGTCTAGGAAGTGAGCAATGCTTTCATTAGGCTCTTTATAAAGATGGCCGGCATCAATTTGCTGTTTAGCTAGCTTAGTAGCTAGATGATTGAAACGCAAAATGTCGTAAGCCATTCGCCAAAAGGACGGTGATAGCAGATTAGACCTCTGGCCAAAGAATGAGTTGATATCGTTTCCAGCCCATTCAATATTTTTACCCCCTTGATTTTTCTCTGAAGTATCAATTGACACTGAGAAAGACATTTCAGAGGGGGCTATAGGAGCTTGAATTTCTTCAAAGAGCCGAACTAGGCGGGGATAGGTTTTGCGATTGAAAACCAAAAATCCGGTGTCCACCCCGTGCGTGATTTTCTGCCCATTCAGCTCGCAGCTGAAATCAACGGTATTGCTATGGCCACCAATATGATTGCCCGCCTCGTATATGGTGATGTCGAATTCAGGATGCTGTCTTAGGGCATAGGCGCAGCCAAGCCCAGATATACCGGCCCCAATAATCGCAATACGTTTTTTTATCACTGGGATTTTTCTCCCAAGAGCTTCTCAAGTTGGCTAGTGAGGCTGTTACTAGTTGGTTTGGTCATGCTACCGTAGGAGTCAATGACATTCCCATTACGGTCAATCAGATATTTATAGAAGTTCCATTTTGGTGTTGTGCCAGTTTTAGCAATCAACATCTTAAAGAGGGGGTTAGGGTTATTTCCCGAGACGGAACTCTTTGCAAACATCGGGAATTTCACGTCATAGGTATTTTTACAAAAATCAGCAATTTCTTTATTACTTCCAGGTTCTTGTTGGCCAAAATCATTTGAGGGAAACCCCAAAACTACGAAGCCCTGATCTTTGTATTTCGCATAGATCTTTTCAAGACCTTCATATTGGCTAGTAAAGCCACAAAAGCTGGCGGTATTCACAACGAGGATCACTTTACCCTGGTATTGGCAGAGATTTTGAGGTGCCTCATCCTGCAGACGGGGGAAAGTCTGGGATAGCAGGGGGCTACAGCTAGGCGCCGCATTGACAACTTGCGCACCAGATAGAAAGGCAAGCAGGGTAAAAACCCAAGTAATTACTCGGCGGGTTATCTCGTGGGGCATAAAGCGCCTTCTTTTATTGAATTGTTAGTGCTTCAAGTCTAAGACATTCTGGGTAATATCGCTGGACTGTGCCTAATGCCATTAATATTGAGCCATGAGTTCTTTATCCCCACCTTCTTTTGAATCTAAAGTTTGCCCTTTGGATCAGCTTACAGTCCGTCTTGCAAAGCTTCCAAGACCTTTGGTATTTACTAATGGGGTGTTCGATATCTTGCACCGTGGACATGCCAGCTATTTAGCTCAAGCGCGCGCTCTCGGTGGAAGCTTAGTGGTTGGCGTGAATTCAGATGCTTCAGTAAAAATGCTGGGCAAAGGCGATGACAGACCAATCAACTCAGAGGCTGATCGTCAGGCCCTACTAGCTGCTCTTGAGAGTGTTGATATGACAGTGCTCTTTACTGAACAAACTCCAGTCAACTTGATTGAGCAAATTCGCCCGGACATTTATGTCAAAGGCGGTGATTATGAAATTGATGCCTTGGCAGAAGCGCATTTAGTCAAAAGTTGGGGAGGCAAAGCGGTTGCCATTCCATTTCTTTATGAGCGTTCCACCACAAGCCTGCTGGGCAAGATCCGTTCTTAAAGGTTCTGCAATAACCAGGCCCAAATGCCTCGGAGAACCAAGCCCTCAGTGGATTCAATGACGATTGAACCTGCTGCCGGAGAACGATGCATCTCATTTACCAAAATATTGGCGTTACCCCCATCGATCCAAACTCTTTCAACTGGATGATTCATTTCTTTTGCTAATTGAATGGCATATTGGATCGCACCAACTTGAGCAGCGTCGCACCCACCAATAATGGCATCGTTGGTAGATAAGCCAAAGTCTTGATTGAGATCACCACGGACAGCCAGAGGTAGTTGTGCAGTATTCCCTTCTAGGCTTCTCTGCATCAGTTCGAGTCCAGGTAATATCCATCCACCATAGTGCACACCATTTGAGCCAAGCAAATCAATGGTCGTGGCCGTTCCAGCATTAATGATTAAGGTGTTGGTACTTGATAGGGCGCGTGCGCCAATGACGGCAGCCCATCGGTCTGAGCCTAGCTTACTAGGATCTTGATAAAGGGTGCGAACGCCGGCGTGTTCCGTGTTGCCACTGAGCTGTTTCCAGGAAACATCACTCCATTGTGGAAAAAGGGATTTGAGATTTTCAATAGCGTCTTTGCCAGCCACGCAACTAAAGCCAATGACATCTGGCTTGGGCAGAGTTTTGGCGATGTAATCGGCCAGCTCTGCTCTATGTTCAGGGGACGTTAAAGATTTACTACTAATGGATCCAGAGTAGGCCCACAACTTTTTTTGCCGATCTGATGGCTGTTGCGACGATTCAACCGCAGCCCATTTGAGGCGCGTATTGCCAACGTCAAATAATAAGTAAAGACTCATGATTGAACTCTTAAAGAAACATCGCCAGCATGAATGGCAATCGTTGTATTTTCTTGCTGCAATAGTAGTGCACCGGTGTGGTCTATGCCTTTTGCAACGCCATATAGCGGATCCTGGCCTGTGCCAGAGATGCATACAGCTTGATCTTTATAGGCATCCCACTTCTTCCATTGAGCTTCAAAAAGGTCGAAGCCATGGCGATCAAATTCGTTCAGATGATGCTCTAGAGCAGAAACGATTTTTAGCCAAAGGTATTCCATATCAGGAAACTTTGATGGTGGTTGCAGCACTTGATCAAGCGAGGCAATTTTCAATCCAGTGAGATTACTTAAGCTAGCTTCAATTGCATTGGCATTGCGCAAGTTAATCCCGATACCAATAATCATCCAAGTGGGTTCGCTTGATTTTGCTTGACCCCCTTCTATCAAAATGCCTCCAAGCTTAGATCCATTCAATAGTAAGTCGTTAGGCCACTTTAGCCGCATGCCCCTTTGGTGTAACACTTCTTCATCCAGTCCACAGGCTTGTGCGATGCCAGAAATAACCGCTAGTCCGACTAGTAGGCTCAATCCAGTAAGTTCGGCTGGACTTCTTTTGAATGGAAAGGCCAGGGAAAAGCAGATTGAGTCTTCTGGGTTGGCGAGCCATGTACGCCCAGCCCGGCCCTTACCGGCAGTTTGTTTGTGGGCGATGCGGGCGATTGGATCAATGAGCTGCCCAGCCCGCCAGCGCTCCAAAAGGTCATCATTGGTAGATCTAGTTTCGGCAACACGTTCAAGGATGCAATTGGCAGTCATTTCGCCATTGTAGAAAGGTCTGACCTAGAATTGTGGGATGGATCAAAAAGATCAGCGTCCCCACAAGTTTGTTTGGCCTCTTCAGGCCATGCCACTTGCCCGCGCTATGAGTCTGAGCTATGCGCTCTTGATCATTTACGTGAGCCTGAATCCCTTTGATTTTGATTTTCGTAATGGGATATCAGCCGCAGCCTGGTTAGATGCCCCTTTACCCCGTTTTATTACGCTATTTGATGTTTCTGTCAACATTCTGGCCTATATTCCATTTGGATTTCTATTGGTTTTTGCTGCCTATCCACGTTGGCGTAATTTTGTAGCCCTCAGCATCGCTATTGGACTTAGTGCTTTATTGGCATTCAGTGTGGAAACCTTGCAATCTTGGTTGCCTACCCGTATTCCCAGCTCGATGGACTGGTGGGCCAATGTATTTGGAGGCTTATTGGGCGGATTGCTCGCTATTCCACTAGGCCCACAATGGTTGTCAGGCAGTGCTATTCGCCGCCGTTTTGATCAGTGGTTTGGCTTAAATTGGGCTGCGTGCGCTCTTTTCTTATTATTTCCCTGGTCGCAAATTTATCCTCAAAGTTCTTGGCTTGGTACGGGTGTATGGGGACATGCCATTTTTGGTTCAATTGATTGGGGGACGCTGGTTATCAATCAAGTAGTGCAAGAGACATTCATCACGGCGCTTTGTTGGCTTGGTGTTGCCTTGCTGCTTTCATTGGGCTTAAGGACAAAGGCCCCTCAATGGCGGATCTTAAATGGACTACTCTGCTTAACTGTAGTGATGAAGACTTTCTTTACTGCACTCCAATTTGGCGGGGAATTCAGTTTGATATGGCTGACCGCCGGAGCGTTATGGGGAATGGTGCTAGCCAGCATCTCATTGCGGTGGGCCTTGAGATTGAGGCAAAGAACTAAGTTTTGGATGGCGCTATTTTGTTTGATCGTTGCCACTGTTGCGATCAATGTGCTGCCCGATAACCCCTATTTCATTATGAATTTACGCCATTGGCATCAAGGCCGCTTATTGCACTTCAACGAGTTGATGCAATGGGTTTCAGTGGTATGGTTACCTATTGCATTGATTTGGATGTTCCAAAACCATACCGTAGAAATTAAACCAAAGCATTGACGCATATAATTTTTTTATGAGCTTTTCACATCACCTATTTTTTTGTTTAAATCAGCGTAGCAATGGCGAAGATTGTTGCGATCGCCATAATGCATTTGCATTATTTGAATATGCAAAAAAAAGAGTTAAAGAACTTGGCCTTGCTGGCTCCGGGAAGGTTCGCGTTAACAAAGCAGGGTGTTTAGATCATTGTGCCGATGGCCCAGTAATGGTGATTTATCCTGATGGTATTTGGTACACCATGGTAGATCAAGAGGATGTTGAAGAAATTATTCAGTCCCATTTAATTGAAGGACGTCCAGTAGAGCGTCTGCAGTTGGCATAGTGTTTTATTGTTGAAAGTTTTCTCATGAATAGCCGTACCAAAGTAATTCAGATTGATGGCATTGTTGGCTTAATGGAAATATCCATTGACCTTCCAGATGAATTAAAAAATGATCCTTCATTTGTGGTTCGTGGCTTAGCTTTAGTCGCGCATCCACACCCGCTCATGGGCGGCACAATGGATAACAAAGTTGCCCAGACTATGGCCCGTGCTTTTAATCAACTTGGTTACGTAAGCGTCCGCCCTAATTTTCGTGGTGTGGGTGGCACCGCAGGGGTACATGATGATGGCGTTGGCGAATTGGAAGATTTATTGCATGTGACGGATTGGATGCGTACCCCATCTAGCTGGGCTCTATTTGAGGCAACCCTGAATCAATCTTGGGTTTCTGGTTCAAACACTTTGCCACTCGTGGTTTCGGGTTTCTCCTTCGGCAGTTTTGTTGGAAGCCATTTGGTTCAAAGGCTTTCGGACTTGGGGCGTCCAGCCGAACGCTTGGTGATGGTTGGCAGTGCCGCTGGTAAATGGACCTTGGCTCCAGTACCTGTAGATACCATTCTCATTCATGGGGAAGTAGACGAAACTATTCCTTTGATAGATGTGTTGGATTGGGCACGTCCCCAAGAATTGACTGTGCAAGTAGTCCCTGGTGCTGACCACTTTTTTCATCGCCGCTTACATTGCATTCGCAACATCATTACTGGTGCATGGCTTGGTATGCCAGATCATCGCAAACAATAAGAGACTCTAAAAATGATGGCTGAAGAAAAATCACTGATTGAATATCCATCCCAATTTCCCATCAAGGTTATGGGTAAAGCCAATCCGGAATATTTGCCAGCAATTATTCACATTGCCAAGCAATTTGATCCAACGTTTGATGAGAGCAAGGTTGAACAAAGACCCTCTAAGGATGGAAATTATTTAGGAATTACTCTGCCAATTACCGCCACTAGTCGTGAGCAGTTAGATGAGTTGTATCGAACTTTATCTACGCATCCATTAGTTAGCATCGTTCTTTAATTGCTCGATGTCAGTTTTGATAAAACATCTTGGATTGGTGGACTACGCATCAACATATGCGTCGATGCAAGCGTTTACCAAAGAACGCAACAGTGCAACTCCAGATGAAATCTGGGTTTTAGAACACCCACCTGTCTTTACGTTGGGGCTTGCCGGGGATGCTAGTAATTTACATTCTCCAAGTAATCAAATTCCGCTGGTGCAGGTTGATCGTGGTGGTGAGATAACGTATCACGGCCCGGGGCAGATTGTTGTTTATCTCCTTCTAGATCTCAAGCGCCTTGGGATTTTTGTAAAAGAATTGGTCTCGCGTATTGAGCAGGCGCTGATTGATACTCTGGCAGATTTTGGGATCCAAGCAGAGAGGCATCCGGGGGCACCCGGGATTTATGTGGCCAATCAGTCCGGAATTCCACCGGAATGGATTGGTGCAAAGGTCGCTGCTTTGGGCTTGAAAGTCTCTAAAAGCTGTTCTTATCATGGTTTAGCACTGAATGTAGCAACCGATTTAGAGGCTTTTGGGCGAATCCACCCCTGTGGATACGAGGGTTTAAAGACGGTTGATATGCAAACTCTTGGGATCAAGGACAATATAGACACTATTAGCCAAAGGCTTTTGGAGCATTTACAAAAGCAACTAATGCCATCATGACCATAAATAAAACGAATCCCGAAAAGCCTATCGAGGCACGCCAAGACCTGAACTACGACGCTTCTCGAAAACAAAAGTCGAGCGAGAAGACTGCACGTATTCCGATCAAGATTATTCCCTTGGTGGAGGTATTAAAAAAACCAGACTGGATTCGGGTTAAAGCGGCATCTGGAAATTCTCGTTTTAATGAGATCAAAAAAATCTTACGTGAAAACGAGCTTGTTACCGTTTGCGAAGAAGCAAGTTGTCCCAATATTGGCGAGTGCTTTGGCAAAGGTACCGCTACATTCATGATCATGGGGGATAAGTGCACCCGTCGTTGCCCGTTTTGCGATGTTGGGCATGGCAGGCCGGACCCACTCGATCTGAAAGAGCCCGCTAACTTAGCCCGTACGATTGCTGCATTGAAATTAAATTACGTAGTGATTACCAGTGTAGATCGTGATGATTTACGAGATGGCGGTGCAATGCATTATGTTGATTGTATTTCGCAATCACGCGCAGTTTCTCCAAATACCCGTATTGAAGTATTGGTGCCTGATTTCCGTGGACGTTTAGAGAAAGCATTAGATATTTTTGCCGAGCACGCGCCTCATAGTCTGCCAGATGTAATGAATCACAATCTAGAAACGGTTCCCCGTTTGTACAAAGAAGCTAGACCTGGGGCAGATTACCTACACTCTTTAAAATTATTAAAGGATTTCAAAGAGCGCTTTCCTCATATTCCAACCAAAAGTGGTTTGATGGTTGGTCTTGGTGAAACGGATGAAGAAATATTAGAAGTCATGCGCGATATGCGTGAGCATAATATTGATATGCTCACTATCGGCCAGTACCTGGCACCATCAGGCCATCACCTCCCAGTGCGCCGCTATGTTCATCCGGATGTTTTCAAAATGTTTGAAGAAGAGGCTTATGCCATGGGCTTCTCACACGCTGCTGTAGGGGCGATGGTGCGCTCTAGCTACCATGCGGATCAACAGGCCCACGGAGCGGGAGTTGTCTAAAAGTTTTGCCAAAGCAGTTGTCTTACTAGCAGTCGCAATTCTTCTAGCCGCCTGCAGTCCAAAACTAGACTGGCGTACCGTTCAGTCACCCCAGGAAAGTTATACCGCTTTATTTCCTGGTAAGCCAGATAAGATAGAGCGACGCATTCCCTATCAAGATCAAGAGTTGCTTCAAACTCTTGAGGCCGTAAAAATAGATGATGATATTTATTCAATTGGTTCTATCTATTTAAGTAAGCAACAAACCGAGTTGTTAGCAACCTTGTTAGCACAATTAAAAGAAAATCTTTTTAGAAATGCAGGCGTAGATCAGTTAACAGCAGTTAACTCAGATGGCATGTACCAAACAGCCAATCATCAACGTATGCCAACAAAAGATTATTTTTTAGAATTTAAGTCGACTAATACCACTCAGCAGGCTATGCGTGTTCGCTGGATAATAAAACCTACCGAAAACGGAGGCATCTGGCTTTATCAAGTATCTATTTTGCATACGGGTTTAGTGCAACCTGATGTTAGAACCTTTTTCTCTACGGAAGAGTACGCTAATTTCTTTGATGAGTTTCATCCGAATTAATGATGTCATCGTACTGGCGCTCCCAACCACATATTCCTATTGAGTTGCCGCTTAAGGCTAGGGCGGCTACGAGTGTTTTTCTAAGCTTCGCTTGCGCGTATTTTTTTTCATATGCATTTCGGTCAATTAATGCTGTCATTGCACCTGAATTAATTAATGATTTGCATCTGAGCAATACGCAGCTAGGATTTTTGTCGGCAGCGTACTTTTTTGGTTTTGGTTTTGCTCAGATTCCAGTTGGTTTGGGTTTGGATCGTTTTGGTCCGCGACTAACAGAAGTAGTGCTAATGATGTTTGCAGTAGTAGGGGCTTTGATTTTTTCTTGGGCTGAAGGCTTTACCAGCCTAGTAATTGGTAGAGTTTTGATTGGAGTGGGCGTCTCCTCTTGCTTGATGGCAGCATTTTCGGGCTTTCGCTATTGGTTTCCCTTAGAAAGGCAGGCACAGTTAGCTTCAGGCATGCTGATCTTTGGTACCTCAGGGGCTTTAATTACCTCTTGGCCAGTACACGCCGTATTGCCTTATTTAGGCTGGCGTGGTGTTTTTATGGTGATGGCCGTATTCACTGCTTTAACTATTATCGCTTTGTACTTTGGTTTACCAGTGAAGACTAGAGAACCTAAATCAAGTGTTTCCAAAGATGAAAAACAAAGTAGCACTGTTAGTCTTTCATGGGCTAGCTACCAGCCTATTTTGACAAACGCTTTATTTTGGAGAATGTTTCCTATAGGGGCATTTTTTTATGGCGGCTTTACTGCAATTCAAACGCTTTGGCTTGGGCCATGGCTTATGAGTGTGATGGGTTATTCATCCAATAGTGCTGCTCAAATCATATTTTGGTTTAATGGAGTTCTGTTGCTAGCATATGTTCTCAATACTGCCTTGCTTCCAAAAATGGCAAGGCGTGGGATTAGTACCTTACGTTACTTAACTTGGATGATTGCAGCAGCATTAATATTTCAGGCTTGCGCTTTTTATCTACGGAACTCATGGGTTTTGGTCTGGTGGTTGTTGCTTGCAATAGCTAGCGCATCTTATGTTCTTGCGCAAATTTTACTTATCTCCAACTTTCCTAAATCGTTTTCGGGGCGCGTCAGCACCACTTATAACTTAGCACTTTTTATAGGTGCTTTTTTAGTGCAATGGGGAATTGGATATCTAGTGGATATCGGCATTGAGGCTGGTTGGTCGCACGAAAGTGCATTTGATTTAGCCTTAGGAATTTATTTAATAGTGCAGGCCATGGGATATATTTGGTTTTTAATTGCGCCCAAATTTTTCCCTAGAGCATCTATTCATTAAGACTGAGAATTAGAAAAATACTAAATAGCGCTTTTTTCTAGTGCTGTAACTTTTGCTTCAAGTACTTCTAACTTTTCTCTAGTTTTAGCAAGCACCTTAGTTTGCAATTCAAATTCTTCGCGTGTCACTAAGTCCATTTTCTGAAACCCCTGGTTCATCATTGCCCGAACATTTTTTTCAATCTCTTGCGCTGGTGAATTTCGAATCGCATCCCCCACTTTGTTTTGCATATCGCTTGCGATGCGTTGAATTTGTTCGAGGATGTCGCTTGGTTTTTGCATGATTGGGATTCACAGTTCTATCGGTAGTTGCATAAAAGATACACATTCATATTTTAAGTTGTATGGGCAAAAGTCTCAAAAATGGCCCCAAAACCACAAATTCAGCCTAATTTCCCCCAATTAGTGCAATCGAATGCACTAAATAAGTGCATTGGCATTATTAAGGGGAATGCTGCCAATTCCCAATTTAGGGCGCACTTCATGATCACTCCATGCATTAAGCATTTAACCCATTTTTAATTACAACCAGTAAGGAGTAACACATGAAATCTTTGCACAAGAAAGCCCTATCAGCTGCCGCTGTAGCTTTATTGAGCGGTGTGGCAATGCAATCTGTATATGCCGCTGATGAACCTGCTGCTGAGGCCCCCGAGCCCAGCCCAGTTACAGCGAACGTGACAGTAACAAACGACTATCGCTATCGTGGTATTACTCAGTCCAATTATCAACCAGCTATCCAGGGCGGTTTTGATTATGCCCATGAAAGCGGTCTCTATATTGGTAACTGGAATAGCACAATTAACTGGGTATCAAATGCTACTAATAACCAAACTAGAGCTCCGATTGAGATGGACTTCTACGCCGGTTTTAAGAAAGAGTTAATTGCTGAAGGTTTTGCCTCTGACTTCGGTGTTTTGCAATACTTCTATCCACAAAGTGGTGGTAGCTATAACGGCGCAATGTTAAATCCAAATACAACTGAATTGTATGTAGCTCAAAACTTTACTTTCGGACCTGTAACGGGTTTTGTAAAAGTGAACTACGCCCTTACTAACATTTTCGGTATTCCAAAAAGTACAGGATCTTTTTACCCTGATTTGACAGCCAATTATGACACTGGAATTTGGGGTATTAGCTTGAATGGCCACATTGGTTACCAATATGTTGCTGGGCAGCCAGGCAACTCAGGTGGCGTTAACCAAGCCGCAAACAATATTAGCTATACAGACTTTAAGTTGGGTGCAACAAAAGACTTTGGTGGCGGGTTATCTCTCTCCGCAGCTTATGTAAGCACTAATGCGAATCCCGCTTGGTGGAATACATTTACTGGCACCAACGGTGCGGCAAATGGATCTGCTGGTCGTCCAGGCGCGATCGTTTCTCTTACCAAAGTATTTTAATTATTTCCTCTAATCGGAGAAACATATGAAATTAATTACTGCAATCATCAAGCCCTTCAAGCTTGACGAAGTGCGCGAAGCTCTCTCGGAAGTGGGAGTTTCGGGTATTACCGTCACTGAAGTTAAAGGCTTTGGCCGTCAAAAAGGTCACACCGAGTTGTATCGCGGTGCTGAATATGTTGTGGACTTTTTACCTAAAGTAAAAATTGAAGCTGCTGTTGAAGACGGCATCTTGGAGCGTGCGATTGAAGCAATTGAAAAATCAGCGCGTACTGGCAAGATTGGTGATGGCAAGATTTTTGTCTCTCCAGTTGAGCACGTCATTCGTATTCGCACCGGTGAAACCGGCGCGTCAGCACTTTAAAGAGAGGCTCAAAATGTTAACTTGGATGAAACGACTCGTTGCTGGTGGTGCTATGGCCTTGGCTATTGGCGCTACTGGTGTAATAGTTACTTCACCAGCGCATGCTGATGAAGTTAAAAAACCAGCAGTTACTGCTCCTGCCGCTACGCCAGCAGCAGCAGAACCTGCGCCCGTTCTTTGCTCTGAAAAGTGCAATAAAGGCGATACCGCTTGGATGATGATCTGTACAGCTTTAGTGTTGTTGATGACACTTCCTGGCTTGGCTTTGTTTTACGGTGGTTTAACGCGTAGCAAAAATATCTTGTCAATCTGCATGCAATGTTTCATGGTCTTTTCGTTGATTACGGTGCTATGGGCTATTTACGGCTATAGCTTTGCATTCACGGAAGGTGGACCATTTCTTGGTGGACTCGATCGCCTGTTCTTGGCTGGCATGAACCCAGACTCTGTAGCAGCTACCTTTAGTAAAGGTGTTGTGATTCCTGAGTATGTATTTATGGCCTTCCAAGCAGTTTTTGCAACGATTACTTGCTGCTTGATCATCGGTTCATTTGCTGAGCGCGCTAAGTTCTCTGCGATCTTAGTGTTCATGGTTATTTGGTTCACATTCAGCTATTTACCGATTGCCCATATGGTTTGGTTCTGGCCTGGTCCTGACGACATTAAAGATGCTGCATCCCTCGAGGCAATTACTGCTCGTGCTGGTTGGTTGTGGCAAAAAGGTGTTCTCGACTTTGCTGGCGGTACGGTTGTGCATATCAACGCTGCGATCGCTGGTTTGGTTGGTTCCTACGTTATCGGCAAGCGCGTTGGTTACGGCAAAGAAGCAATGAAGCCACATAACTTAGTTTATGTAATGACTGGCGCAGCACTCTTGTGGTTTGGCTGGTTTGGTTTCAATGCTGGCTCTGCTCTTGAAGCTAACGGAAGTGCTGCATTGGCATTCGTGAATACTTACCTGGCTACTGCTGCTGCAGTATTGGGTTGGTCAGTTGCTGAGTGGGTTCTCAAAGGTAAACCATCAATGTTGGGAGCTGCATCTGGTTGCGTAGCTGGCTTGGTTGCGATTACTCCTGCAGCTGGTTTTGTTGGCCCAATGGGTGCACTCATCATCGGTGTATGTGCTGGTGTACTTTGCCTCTGGGGTGTAACTGGTCTCAAGAAAATCTTGGGTTCAGATGACAGCTTAGATGTATTCGGTGTGCACGGTGTTGGCGGTATCTCTGGCGCATTGTTGACTGGTGTATTTGCTGATCCAGCATTAGGCGGAACTGGTATTTGGGACTATGTTGCAAATGCTGCTGCTGCTGACTACTCGATTGCTAGCCAATTATGGATTCAGGCTCAAGGCGTCATTACTACCTTAATCTGGTCTGGCGTGGTTTCTTTCATAGCATTCAAATTGATCGATATGGTGATCGGTTTGCGTGTCAAGGAAGAAGAAGAGCGCGAAGGCTTGGATATCAGCTCACATGGTGAGACTGCATACGAGTCTTAATTAGTAGATTTACCCCTCACTGGGTGGCCTTTGTTGGCTGCCTAGTTTTAAGCGCGGGATCCTAGGATCCCGCGTCTTTCTTTTAATAATCTTACAATGGTGGAATGGTTCCACATCTCATCACTGCCCTAAGCGGTCCTTTGCTCGAATTAGAGTCAAAGGTTCTAGAAGCAACCCCAACCATTGAGCGTTGGTTTAGATTGGAGTGGCAAGAGCATACGCCTCCATTCTATTGTTCTGTAGATCTACGAAATTCAGGCTTTAAGTTGGCGCCGGTTGATACCAATCTTTTTCCTGGCGGTTTTAATAACCTATCTCCACAAATGCTGCCATTGGCTGTTCAGGCTGCAATGGCTGCAATTGAGAAAATCTGCCCAGAAGCGAAGAATCTTTTATTAATTCCTGAGCGTCATACGCGCAATACTTTCTACTTGCAAAATATTGCGCGCCTTTCTTCTATCTTGCGTCAAGCGGGTTTGAATGTTCGTCTGGGTACATTTTCAGAAGAAATTAAAAAACCTACATGGATCGAGTTACCCGATGGCAATCGTCTTTTGATGGAGCCTTTGTCACGATTGGGTTTGAAAAAACAGCGTTTAGGTTTAAAAGATTTTGATCCATGCTCGATCTTATTAAATAACGATTTGTCTGCAGGGATCCCGCCAATTTTAGAAAATCTCCATGAGCAATACTTATTACCTGGGTTGCATGCGGGTTGGCATGTACGGCGGAAGTCTAATCACTTTGCTGCCTATGATGAAGTGGCCAAGAAATTTGCCAAAGTGGTTGATATCGATCCTTGGATGATCAATCCATACTTTGCGAGCTGCTCAAATATTAATTTTCATGAGCGTAAGGGTGAGGAAGAACTGCAGGCAGCGGTAGAGCAGGTCTTAAAAAAGACAGCGAAAAAATATCGTGAATATGGCATTAAAGAAAAGCCATATGTCGTTGTTAAAGCCGATGCTGGTACCTATGGCATGGGTGTGATGGTAGTCAATGATCCCGCACAGCTTAAGGACTTGAACCGCAAAGACCGCAATAAAATGAGTGTGGTTAAAGAAGGTTTAGAGGTGAGTGATGTTTTAATTCAAGAAGGTGTCTATACCTTTGAGAAGGTGAATGAAGCAGTCGCTGAGCCAGTGGTTTACATGATTGATCGCTATGTGATTGGTGGCTTTTATCGCGTACATACCGATCGCGGCCCTGATGAAAATCTGAATGCACCTGGTATGCATTTTGTGCCCTTAGCTTTTGAACAAAACTCGATGCCGGATATGAATGCGAAGCCTGGAAGTGCTGCCCCTAACCGTTTTTACTTATATGGCGTAGTTGCTCGCCTGGCGTTATTGGCTGCCTCCTTGGAGCTTGAGCGTACTGATCCAGATGCTGAAGCTGCATAAATAAAACATGGACTTTTTATTCATTGCCGATCCACTTGAATCTTTTAAGGTTAAAAAAGATTCCACCTTGGCAATGATGCGGGTTGCACAGGAGGCTGGCCATCATTTATGGTTTTGCCAAAGTCGCAATGTTTTATGGAGGGATGATTTTGTCGTTGCTGATTGCCAGTCACTGGTAATTAAACCAAGCTCTACTTCCTGGTTTGAACTTGGCGAAATTGAATCTCGCACATTGAATTCTTTCACCGTAGTATTGATGCGCACGGATCCTCCATTTGATATTGAGTATCTCAATACAACATGGTTGCTGTCTGCAGCCGTAAGACAGGGTGCAACAGTATTGAATGCGCCTGCAGCAGTGCGTGACCATTCTGAAAAGCTGTCAATTACTGAATTTCCAGAATTAATCCCTCCCACCTTAGTAACTCGTGAATTGAGTGCGGTAGAAGAATTTCATGGGGTGCACCACGATATTGTGATTAAACCCCTAGATGGTATGGGTGGAATGGGCGTGTTTCGGGTTGGTCCAGATGGCCTCAATTTGGCGAGTATTGTGGAAACCTTGGGGCAGAATGGCGCTAGAACCCTGATGGTGCAAAGATTCTTGCCGGAAATTGCGCAAGGGGATAAACGGGTGCTGTTGATTGGGGGGGAAGTAGTGCCATTCGCTTTAGCGCGGATACCTCAAGGCAGCGAAATTCGGGGAAATTTAGCTGCTGGGGGCAAAGGTGTTGCCATGCCCTTAACCGACGTTGAAAAGCGGGTTGCTGAAAGACTTGCGCCAATGTTGAATCAGCGTGGTTTATTCTTGGTTGGACTGGATTTGATTGGCGGTTACTTAACTGAAATAAACGTTACTAGCCCCACTTGTTTTGTTGAAATAACAGATCAAAGTGGTTTTGATGTCCCACAATTTTGGTTGAAGGCGCTTGTGAAAGCATTGTCATAACATGACTGGAATCGTAATCGTTGCACACACACCTGTTGCTAGCGCAATGCTTGGTTTTATTGAGCATACTTTTGGTGATTTGCCAGAGCGTATCAGAGCAGTAGACATTCCACCACATGAAGATATCAAAGTCAGTTTCGAGCGTGTGCTTGAAGCGGCCAATGGCGTTAACACCGGTAAAGGCGTTTTGATATTGACTGATGTGATGGGCGCTACGCCCGCAAATGTGGCCTCTAAGATCGAATCTGTGGGCCATTCTATTGGGCTTACATCTCAAGTGATTGTGTTGACAGGCCTTAATTTGCCAATGTTGATGCGCTGTGTATCTAATCGCGGTGAAGAGTTGGAAGAGCTGGCACACAAGGCGCTGGTGGGCGGTCAGCATGGAATCTTGCGTCTGGGCGCAAAGGTTGATCAAGAATAAATTCGAGGTGAGTACGTAATGCCAGTTGCTGAAATAGAAATCATTAATAAATTAGGCTTACATGCCCGCGCTTCGGCCAAGTTGTCACAATTGGCAGCTGAATTTCCCTGTGAAATATTCCTGTCACGTAATGGGCGTCAAATCAATGCTAAGAGCATTATGGGCGTCATGATGCTTGCTGCTGGTATTGGCAGTAAAGTGACTTTAGAGACTGTGGGCGATAAAGCGGATGAGGCAATGCAGGCTCTGACAGAATTAATTCATAACCGCTTTGGTGAAGGCGAGTAGCAATGACTTTTGCATTGCATGGAATTCCAGTATCGAAAGGCATTGCTATTGGCAAGGCGGTACTGATTTCGCGTGCAGCTCTAGAAGTTAGTCATTACTTAGTTGAGCCAGGTAAAGAAGAGGCGGAAGCACAGAAGCTTTTGGATGCTTTTGAGCAAGTTCGTTTAGAGCTTGACCAATTGCGCCATGGCTTGCCAAAAGATGCACCCCAAGAGATGGCTGCTTTCTTGGATGTGCATGGCATGATCCTTGCTGATCCTGCTTTAGCAGAGAAGCCAATTAAATTAATTCGTACTCAGCGTATGAATGCTGCTTGGGCGTTAACCACTGAGCTAAATGATTTATTAGAGCAGTTTGCAGAGATTGAGGATGCTTACTTAAAAGAGCGTGCTAACGATATTCGGCAAGTAGCTGAGCGGGTTATTAAGGCTTTAAATGCGCAGAAAAAGGATTCTTCTCTCACTGGTGCAGATTTACTATCCCCTAGCGAACTTGGCGTTGAATCCATTATTGTGGCGCATGATATTGCTCCGCATGACATGTTGCGATTCAAGGAGTCCGCATTCACAGGCTTTGTTACTGACCTAGGCGGCAAGACTTCGCACACAGCAATTGTTGCTCGTAGTATGGAAATCCCTGCTGTGGTCGGCGTTCGCCATGCCAGTGAAATGATTCGCCATGGCGATTGGCTGGTTCTGGATGGCGAGCGTGGTGTTGTAGTGGTCGCTCCAGATGAGGAATTACTCGCGGAATATCGCAAGTTGCAAGGTCAGGGTTTGAAGGAGGTACGCAAGCTTCAACAGCTCAAGCATGCCAAAACTGAAACCCTTGATCGTGTTGATATCGATTTGTTTGCCAATATTGAATTGCCAGAGGATGCCATCCAAGCAGTAAAACTCGGGGCTGTAGGCGTAGGTTTATTCCGGTCCGAATTTTTATTTATGGATCGTAATCAGGCATTGCCCGATGAAGAACAGCAATTTCAAGAGTATCGGCGTGTAGTCGATCTAATGCATGGTTTGCCTGTCAACATTAGAACAATTGACGTTGGCGCCGATAAAGCCTTAGGCTCGAGTGGTTTGGATGTGTCGAAAACCGGAACCTCACCATTAGGTCTGCGGGCTATTCGTTGGTCTTTAACTGAGCCTGAAATTTTCTTGACCCAATTAAGGGCCATATTGCGAGCCTCTGCTTTTGGTCAAGCTCGCATCATGATTCCAATGTTGGCGCACGCAAAAGAAATTGATGAGACTTTCCGCTTAATAGAGAAAGCAAAGCAACAACTCCATCAGCGTGGACAGCCATTTAATCCGAATATTCAAGTGGGCGCCATGATTGAAATCCCGGCAGCTGCTTTAGTCTTACCTCTATTCATCAATCGCTTTGATTTCCTATCGATTGGGACCAACGATTTAATTCAGTACACCCTAGCAATCGATCGCGCTGATCATGCGGTAGCCCATTTATATGACCCTTTGCATCCTGCTATTTTGCATTTGCTGGCAAGCATTATTGAACAAGCAAAACGCGCCAATGTGCCAATTGCAGTGTGCGGCGAAATGGCTGGTGATCCTGCATTGACTAAGCTTTTGCTGGCAATGGGCCTCACGGATTTTTCAATGCACTTTAGCCAACTATTGCTAGTGAAGCGTGAAATCTTGAAGGCTAATGTGGGGATGTTGAAAGCCCGCTTTCCAAGGGTGCTTAAGGCTTATGAGCCTGAAGCTCAGGCGAAAGCGCTGGAGCGTTTATTGGCTTAGTGGGCTTTGCCGCAAACTGGGCATTCAGGATTGCGGGAAATTTTGATTTCATCAATTTGAGTTGTGCGGGCATTCCAAAGAAGCATACGTCCCACTAAGGACTCTCCAAAACCGATCAATACTTGCAGGGCTTGAGCAGCTTGCATTGCGCCAATAATTCCCACTAATGGCGAAAAGATTCCCATCGAAGAGCAGCTTACTTCTTCAAAATGTTCGTCTGGAGAGAAGATGCACGCATAGCATGGCGATGATGCATTACGTGGGTCAAACACACTAACCTGACCATCAAAACGCAGAGCTGACCCTGAAACTAATGGGATGTTGTGCTTTACACAACTTGCATTAATCAGGTGGCGTGTTGAAAAGTTATCAGTGCAATCCAAGACCACATCAACACTGGGTAGCAACTCAGCTAGTAAGGATGCTGTTGCCTTCGCTTGAATAGTTTCAACATGAACGTGAGAATTCAGTTGCTCTAGAAACTGTTTTCCTGAAGTGACTTTACTTTTGCCAATATTGTTTTCAGTGTGCATGATTTGACGTTGGAGGTTGGTCAGCTCGACTTGGTCGTGATCAAGTAGGGTGATATTTCCAATACCTGCTGCCGCCAAATACGGGGCAGCTGCACTGCCGAGCCCACCTGCTCCTATTACCAACACATGCGAATGTAAAAGCTTTTCTTGGCCCGCTACGTCAATCTCTTCAAGGAGCAAGTGTCTTGAGTAACGGAGTAGTTGCTCATCATTCATGTGCTGACCGAGAATGGATTACTCAAGCTTTGATGAAGAGCGCTTCACCGGCTGACCGTTAATAAAGGCTACAGCTTGAGAAAGCATAAAGTCATCTGCACTACCTAGTTCGGTAGGCTTCTTATTCTTTTCTTTTTCTTTCTCTTCTGGGGTCTTCTTCGCATTTTTCTCTTCAATGCGCTGCATCTCTTCAAGTCGTCGCTGTTCCCGATCTTTGATTAGCTTGTCTTCAGCTGATTGCTTATTACGTAGATGTTTCTCGCTATCGATTTCACGGGTAATTAATACGTCATCTGGATCGCCATCTTTATTTTGATCTACAGGAATGTCTGGTTTAACGCCATAAGCCTGAATCGATTTCCCGCTGGGTGTGTAGTAGTAGGCAGTAGTAATTTTCAATGCAGAGTCATTAGTGAGCGGACGAACGGTTTGTACTGATCCCTTCCCAAAAGTGGTTTTACCAATAATGGTTGCACGTTTGTAATCCTGCAGTGCCCCGGCCACAATTTCAGAGGCAGATGCTGAATAGGCATTTACCAAAACTACCATTGGCAACTTTTTGAAAATCTCGGGCACTCCAGCCAAGGGGTCTCCTGGCTCGCTCAGACGGTACATCGCCGGCGTGGCATTAAATACTTGCTTAGAATCCGGGGATTGACCTTTAGTGGAGACAATTACGGCATCGGGCGGTAAGAACGCCGCCGCCACACCAACGGCACCCTGTAGCAGACCACCACCGTTATTGCGAAGATCCAGAATAATGCCTTTCAGTTTTGGATCTTGAGTAGCAAGTTCAGTTAATTTTTTAGCAAGATCAGGAACAGTGCGCTCTTGAAAGCTAGTTACACGAACCCAAGCAATATCGTTATCCAAAATTTTGGCTTTGACTGATTGCACTTTAATTTCAGCGCGAGTAATCGTTACAGGAAAGCTGCGTTCTTCACTCTTGCGATACACGGTAAGGGTAATCTTGGTGCCTGGTGCCCCCCGCATTGTACGTACTGCTTTATCAAGCGACATTCCGCGTACAGGCTTATCGTCGAGGCGAGTAATTAAATCTCCCGCTTGCAATCCTGCTCGTGCAGCTGGGCTATCTTCAATGGGATTGAGAACTTTTACAACACCATCTTCTGAAGTAATTTCAATTCCAAGGCCGGCAAATTTCCCCGTAGTCATTTCTTGCATCTCGGCAAAATCTTTCTTATCCAAGAAAGTAGAGTGCGGATCAAGGCTGCTTACCATGCCTTTAACGGCATCAGTCAATAACTGTTTATCCTCGATGGGTTCGACGTATTCACGCTTGATTTGGGCAAAGACGTTTGAAAGGGTGCGTAGTTCGTCTAGCGGTAGCTGAGAGCCCTGTTGGGCGGTCGCTGAGAGCTGGATGGTAGCTGCTACTCCAGCAATGAGACCAATCGCAATAAGGGCAAAGTTCTTTAAAAATTGGCGCATGTGTCTGTGTACTCTAGTCCAGGTAAAAGTGTTGAATCGGTTTGAGATTGTCATCAAGCTCATAAACGAGGGGTATTCCGTTTGGAACATTGACTTCCATAATTGCTTCATCAGACAGTTGGTCTAAATACTTAATTAATGAGCGAATGCTGTTACCGTGTGCCACCAATAAAACGCGCTTCCCAGCTTTGAGGGCTGGTGCGATTGACTCATTCCAAAGTGGTAATACTCGCTCTACGTTATCTTTAAGACATTCGCCAAGCGGAATTTCAGAAGTGCTGAGTTTTGAATAACGCTGGTCATTTTTTGGATTGCGCTCATCGTTGTGCTCAAGTAAAGGTGGGCGCACATCATAAGAGCGGCGCCAAATATGAACTTGTTCGTCCCCATATTTTTCGGCAGTTTCCGCTTTATTAAGGCCGGTGAGTGCGCCGTAATGACGCTCGTTTAATCTCCAGCTATGGACTACTGGAAGCCACATTAAATCCATGGTGTCCTGAACATGCCAAAGAGTGCGGATTGCCCGCCTTAAAACAGAGGTATATGCCACATCAAACTCATAGCCCGCTTTTTTGAGGTTTTCACCAGCGGCTAGAGCTTGTGCTGCACCTTTAGGGGTTAAGTCGACATCCGCCCAGCCGGTGAAGCGGTTTTCAAGGTTCCAGGCGGATTCGCCATGACGAATAAGGACAAGTTGTTTCATAGAGCCATTCTATAATCCGATGATGAACTTTCTCACTCAAATTGATAATTTAGCGCTTATTGCCTTACTTTTAGTTTCTGGCTCAGTGCTCTTCCTTCCTACATTATCTACGTTAATTGGCGGAAAAGGCTTGACGCCTACTGAAGCCACTATTTGGATAAATCGACGCAAGGCCTATGTTTTAGATTTGCGCCCAGAAGAGGCATTTAAGGTAGGCCGCTTACCGGGAGCTAAATCTATCAGTGCGACGCAAATGACTGCGGCAATAGAGAAGCTCAAGCTGGATCGCAAGAACCCTGTCGTAATCGTGTGCGAAACAGGAGCACAGTCACGTAAAGCTGTGGCTGAAGTGCAAAAATTAGGTTTTGTCGAGGTTGGTAGCTTAGATGGTGGAGTGCAGGCTTGGAAAGACGCAGCTCTTCCATTAGTTAAATAAGAGAATTTATGCCCCAGGTAACAATGTACAGCACTCAAGTTTGCCCATATTGCGTAATGGCTGAAAAGCTATTGCTTAAAAAAGGTGTAAACAACTTAGAAAAGATCCTGATAGATCGCGACCCATCACAGCAGGAAGCTATGATGACCCGCACTGGCCGTCGTACTGTTCCACAGATTTATATTGGCGAGATACATGTGGGCGGATATGATGATTTAGTAGCCTTAGATCGAGCTGGCAATCTCGATTCTTTATTGGCTTAAAGTATTAACAAACATAGAAAGATAGTAATGACAGAACAGTCTACCGCGCCTCAGGAAGGGTCTGAAAGCTCACAAGAACCTGGATTTCGGATTCAGCGTATTTATTTGAAAGACCTCTCACTTGAGCAGCCTAATGCACCAAAAATTCTGTTGATTGTTGCTGACCCACAGGTAGAGGTAGAAGTTGATATTGCTGTTACCCCCTTAAATGAAAGTATTTTTGAAGTAGCCCTGAGTGCCACGGTTACCGCTAAGGTAGATTCAAAGATCCTTTTTTTGGTTGAAGCTAAGCAAGCGGGTATTTTTGAGTTCAACAATATTCCACCCGAGCAAATCGATCCAATGTTGGGTATTGGGTGCCCTACCATTTTGTACCCATACCTTCGATCGAATATCTCCGACATTATTAGTCGCGCTGGATTCCAGCCAATTCATCTCAATGAAATCAACTTTCACGGCATGTATGAGCAGCGTCTAATGCAGGCTCAACAGGCGGCTGCCACTGAAGCTAGCCCTGCAGATGAGAGCAAGATTATCCTTCCACATTAAGCTTAAAGAGCGAGCCCACAGATCATGAAAGTGACCCTGCTTGGTGCTGGTGCTTGGGGAACAGCAATAGCCGCTCAGGCGGCCCGCTTTCTGCAAGAGGATGATGTTTGTTTGTGGTCTCGAAGCGCTGAGCAATTACTAGAGATTGAAAGATCTGGTCAAAATAAATCCTATCTTCCTGATATTCAATTACCCAAAAATCTGAAATTAGAAAGTCATTTTTCTAAAGCAATCGGCAGACTTTCTAGTAATGATCTATTGGTAATTGCAACACCGATGTCAGGGCTTGCAGAAACAATTGCTCAAGTACTAAAGGTGGCCAACCATCCTTTGAATATTATTTGGTTATGCAAGGGTTTAGAGCCAACGACAGCTCTGTTGCCACATCAAGTTGTTGCACGTGAACATGCGCTGCATAGTCATGGCATTCAACATGCTTATGGTGCTTTATCAGGCCCTAGCTTTGCGCGTGAGGTAGGGGCTGGAATGCCGTGCGCATTAACTATTGCTAGCACTTCAAGTCATCTATGCGAAATTGTGCAAGCAGCATTTCATCATGGAAATATGCGCATCTACTCAAGCGATGACTTGATTGGTGTTGAACTGGGCGGAGCCATTAAGAATGTCTTGGCAATTGCTGCGGGAATTGGTGATGGTCTAGATTTAGGGTTGAATGCTCGCGCAGCAGTTCTTACCAGAGGCTTAGCTGAAATGATGCGTTTGGTTAAAGCTGCTGGCGGTAGACCTGAAACTTGCATGGGTTTAACTGGCGTCGGAGATTTGATTTTGACTGCTACCGGTGATCTCTCTCGTAATCGCCGCGTTGGGCTAGAGCTTGCCGCTGGAAAGTCATTGAGTGAGATCTTGGCTGGTTTAGGTCATGTTGCAGAGGGCGTTCTTTGTGCCGAAGCAGTTGCTGATTTGGCCAGGCGCTTAAAGGTGGAGATGCCAATCACCGTAATGATGGGTGATGTGTTATCTAGTAAGCTCACCGCGCATGATGCTATCAAAAAACTGATGGGCCGTGATCCAAAAATCGAAGCTTAATTTTTTGTAGTTTATTTTTAATTGCCGCCAACGAGCCCATTTTGGCGCCAGGCTTCGTATACAACAACCGCTACGGTATTCGATAGATTTAGACTGCGACTACTATCTTGCATTGCTAAACGCATTTGATTCTTTGGTGGAATTGAATTGCGCACTTCATCAGTAATACCTTTGGTTTCTGATCCAAAAACAAAGTAATCATTTAGAGCATATTTGCCCTCATGAAATTTTTCAGCTCCTTTGGTTGTTAAAGCAAAAAGATGCTGTAGATTGGGTTGCTCATCTTTTAAAAACTGCGCCCAACTAGCGTGCACTCTCACGCTAGCAAATTCGTGATAGTCAAGGCCAGCCCTTCTTAACTTGGCATCTTCCATCGGAAATCCCAAAGGCTCAATTAGATGTAATTTCGCCCCTGTATTGGCGCATAAGCGGATGATGTTGCCGGTATTGGGTGGAATTTCTGGTTCGAATAAGACAATATTAAACATGCTGTGTTCTTAATCTCATTTCTTTATAAAGGCTTAGAGGTTCTGAGTAACACCCAATTCGTTACTCTCTTGACTCCATTGTCCTTCAGAACGCGAGCAATTTCATTCAGGGTAGCCCCACTCGTCATAACATCGTCAAAAACGATAACCGAATGATCTTTTAGCAGTTCGAGATGCCCTTCTTCAATGTAAAACATCCCTTGTATTGCTTGCATCCTATCCGCATGTTTACTGCCTGCTTGCCGCCCTGAAAAATGCTGGCGTTTTAATGTGTAAGGCATTTTTTGAATATGCGGTCCACAGCGGATTCTTCTAGCTATTTCCCAGCTTTGATTAAACCCACGCAAAGCTAACTTTTTAGGACTCAGTGGAACGGGAAGAAGGTAGGCTGCGTTAGCATCCATCAACTGCTGCGCGAAAACTGCATTCCATGCTGTTGCAAGACCGAGAGCATAGGCTAAACGTTTTTGGTATTTGAGTTGATGCACTGCATTCTGTAGTACTCCCTCGTAGCGATCTAGGCAATAGCTTGCATCAAAATAGGGCGAATGTTTTTTACATTGTCCGCAATGCTGCCCTTTGATGTCTGAAGCATGGAGAGAGAGACCACATTGATGACAGCATTCGTAATTGAATAGACCTTGGTCATACAGGGATTGCAAGCAGTTATTGCATATAGTAGCTTTTTGATGGTGTTCGCAAACGATACAAGCCGTTGGCAAAACTTGCTCGGTAATACATTGAAAAATCTTCTCTAGAAATCGCATGGGGCGCTGAGTATACTGAGCCAATGACCCAGCCGATCAGATGGTTACAAGACGAAATTGCAGACCGTATGTTGCAAAAACTGGATATCGTCAAATTAGACATTAAAGATATTTTGATCGTTCCAGATTTCCCCGGGAAGCATTTGTCAGCTTTTGCAAAGCGTTACCCCACGGCGGCTATTTTGAGCGTTACCGAGAAGGGTATTTCTGGTTTTGAAATGTGGCGCTCGAAAGCGATGAGTAACTGGCGATCTTTGTTTAGTAGTAATGCAACAGCCTTTGCCACTTATCAATTAAAGGGAAGATTTGATCTTCCGGATAATTCTGTGGATTTGGTTTTTAGTGACTTAATGTTGCAAGACTTGCCTGATCCGCGTCATTTCTTGAAAGAGTGTTGGCGTGTTCTGCGGGAGGGTGGTTTGGTCACCTTTAGTTATTTAGGGCCCGATACCGGTAAAGAGCTGCGTACTCTTGAACCAGGGGTACTCAAGTTAAAAAACTTATTGAGCCCTTGGGATATGCACGATATGGGCGACGCCCTCATGGGAGAACGTTTTTCAGACCCAGTAATGGATATGGAGTATCTACATCTTGATTACGAAACAGACTCTCTTTTGCTAGCTGATGCAAAGGCATTGAAATTGCTTCAAGAGCCCGCAGCTGAAATGCCAAAAAAAGGCGTTTTGCCCAAAAAAATGACTTTAGAGGTGGTTTATGGGCATGCATGGGCGATCGGAAAGCACCTAGCCAGAGCACAAGACAGGGTCGCCTATATTGATATAAATCAAATTGGACGCAAGACTAGGTCAGATTCTGCTTAAGTGTAAGTGCTTACTATCATTTAAACCTCGGTCAAGATTGGATGAGGCTGGGTTATCCCTGTTTGTTGTTAAGTCCAATTAACCCTATAATCACCGCTGGAAGTATTGGCTTGATACCGCTTTTTGGGCATTTTGTGGCGCTTTTTGGCACTTTGCCCGCGACAATAAACAGAGAATAAGATGAATTTATTTGGAAAAGTCACTAGGGCTTTGCTCTATTTAATAGCAGCCTTTGGCACTGCTTTTGCGAACGCAAGTGAAAATATGCCTGGGGGCCCAGCTGTAAATCAGCTGAACTTTGCTGCCCCAGCAACCAAAATCATGCAAGAAATCCATTGGCTACATTGGATGATGTTAGTAATTTGTGCATTGATTTTTGTCGGCGTTTTTGGAGTGATGTTCTATTCCATCTTGAAGCACCGCAAATCATTGGGCCACAAATCTGCTTCTTTCCACGAGAGTACAACTGTTGAAATTATTTGGACAGTGATTCCACTTTTAATCGTCATCGGTATGGCATTGCCGGCAACAAAGACCGTTGTGGCGATGAAAGATACAACCAATTCAGATATCACCATTAAGACCACTGGTTATCAGTGGAAATGGGGCTACGATTACATCAAGGGCGAAGGCGAAGGTATTAGCTTCTTGTCTACCCTATCTACTTCACGCGAAGCCATTAATAACTTGGCGCCAAAATCAAATACGTATTTGATGGAAGTAGACAATGAAATGGTTGTGCCTGTTGGCAAGAAAATTCGATTGATTACTACTGCTAACGACGTAATTCATGCATGGACTATTCCAGCATTCGGCGTTAAGCAAGATGCGATCCCAGGATTTGTTCGCGATACTTGGTTCAGAGCAGATATGATCGGCACCTTCCGTGGCCAATGTTCTGAGCTTTGCGGTGCAGAGCACGCATTTATGCCTATCGTTGTAAAGGTTGTTTCTCAAGATGACTACACGGCTTGGGTTGCGCAAAAGAAAAAAGAAATGGGCGCTGCAGGCGATGATCCTTCAAAGGTCTACACATTAGATGAGCAAAAAGAACGCGGTGCAAAAGTGTATGCCGCGAACTGTGCTGCTTGCCACCAAGCAAACGGTAAAGGCGCTGGCGCTTTTCCAGCTCTTGACGGTAGCAAAGTGGTCAATGGGCCTAAAGATGGCCAATACAACATCCTCATCAACGGTAAAGGTGCGATGCCTAAATGGGCAGGCGTAATTTCTGATAGCGATATCGCCGCAGTGATGACCTATACCCGTAACGCTTGGGGTAATAAAACGGGTGAAGTAATTCAGACCCAAGAAATTATTACTGCGCGCGGCGGCAAGTAATTCAGATTAACTAATACAGATAAAACGAAACCGGAGCAATCCATGAGCACAGTCTCTACTACCCACGATCACGATCACGCACACGATCATGCGCATGATCATGATCACGCGCATGATGATCACACGCCACACGGTTGGCGTCGTTGGTTGTTTGCAACCAATCACAAAGACATCGGCACGATGTATTTGATTTTCTCGTTTATCAGCTTGTTGGCTGGTGGCGTGATGGCTTTGGGAATTCGCTTGGAGCTATTCCAGCCTGGTTTGCAATTTTTGCGCCCCGAGTTCTTTAACCAATTAACTACCATGCATGGTTTGGTGATGGTATTCGGCGCGATCATGCCGGCCTTCGTTGGTTTTGCTAACTGGATGGTGCCTTTGCAAATCGGTGCATCTGATATGGCATTTGCTCGTATGAACAACTTCAGCTTCTGGATTCTGCCAGTGGCGGCGACTTTGTTATTGAGCTCATTCCTGGTTCCTGGTGGCGCACCATCAGGCGGCTGGACAATCTATGCTCCGCTGACATCCCAGATGGGTCCTGGAATGGATATGGCCATTTTTGCCCTCCATTTATTGGGTGCGTCTTCCATCATGGGTTCAATTAACATCATTGTGACCATTTTGAATATGCGCGCGCCAGGCTTGACCCTGATGAAGATGCCAATGTTCTGCTGGACATGGTTAATTACTGCGTATTTGTTGATTGCTGTGATGCCTGTATTGGCTGGCGCAATTACGATGGTGTTGACTGACCGTCACTTTGGTACCTCCTTCTTCTCTGCTGTTGGTGGTGGCGACCCAATTATGTTCCAGCATATTTTCTGGTTCTTTGGGCACCCTGAGGTTTACATCATGATTCTTCCAGCATTTGGAATCGTCAGCGAAATCATCCCAACCTTCTCCAGAAAAACTTTGTTTGGCTATAGCTCGATGGTTTATGCAACCGCATCCATTGCGATCTTGTCATTCATCGTTTGGGCTCACCACATGTTTGCTACTGGTATGCCAGTAACTGGTCAGTTGTTCTTCATGTACGCAACGATGTTGATTGCCGTTCCAACGGGCGTGAAGATTTTTAACTGGGTTGCAACGATGTGGAAAGGGTCAATGACCTTTGAAACGCCCATGTTGTGGGCTATTGGTTTCATCTTCGTATTTACGATGGGTGGCTTTACTGGTTTGATCTTGGCATTGGCGCCAATTGATATCGGCGTTCAAGATACTTACTATGTGGTTGCTCACTTCCACTATGTATTGGTAGCAGGCTCATTATTTGCGATGTTCGCTGGCTTCTACTACTGGTGTCCAAAGTGGACCGGCTACATGGCTAATGAAACTCGCGGCAAGATCCACTTCTGGACTTCCATGATTTTCTTTAACTTAACCTTCTTCCCAATGCACTTCTTGGGTCTAGCTGGTATGCCACGTCGCTATGCTGACTACCCAACACAGTTTGCTGACTTCAATGCGATTGCTTCGATTGGCGCCTTGGGTTTTGGCTTGTCACAAGTATATTTCTTGTTCTTTGTTGTGATGCCAGCTTATCGTGGTCAAGGCGAAAAAGCGTCAATGAAGCCATGGGAGGGAGCAAAAGGTTTGGAGTGGACAATCCCTTCACCAGCGCCACACCATACATTTGAGACTCCTCCTAGTGCAGAGCAAATGCGTGAAGCAGGAGTTTAATTCTTCAGCTAAGCAAGCCCAATCCGCGAACAATCGCCGATTGGGGTTTGTGCTTTTAAGCGTTGTGCTGACCTTTTTTATTGGTATTGTGATTAAACGGAGCATGTTGGGTTAATCCCGCCGATTGCGATGGTTACTACTCAAACTCTCAATCGTCAGATTTTGTTAAAGCTCTTAATTGCAGCTGTGATGATGTTTGGCTTTGGTTACGCCCTAGTTCCGATGTACAAGGCCTTGTGCGAAGTAACTGGGATTAACGTCGTCACCAATAAGAATGATTATGGCGTTAGAGCTTTTAGTCCTAACAAGGTTGGCAATACTCAAGTGAACTATGCTCGCACAGTCACTATTGAGTTTGATTCCAATAGCCGTGGACCATTTACTTTCAAGCCGGTGAAGAACTTCTTAGAAGTTCATCCCGGTGAGATGACTGAAATTGTTTATGAAGTAACAAATAATCTTGGTCGTGTAGTGCGAGCTCAAGCCATTCCGAGTTATGCACCTAAGAGCGCAACGGAGTTTTTTACTAAATTAGAGTGTTTTTGTTTTCAGGAACAAACACTAGCTGCAAATGAAACGAAGAAGATGCCGGTAGTTTTTGTAATTGATGCAGGCTTGCCTGATGACGTGAAAACAATTACTTTGTCATACACCTTCTTTGAGTTGGGTTTGGGCGGTACACCACCCGCTCCTAAATCGAAGGTGGTTTCATGAAGAAGAAAAGTAGTTTTATGCAGTCTATGAAAGCCGTGATGTGGGGCTTTTTGGGGGTGCGTAAGAAAGCAGGTTTGCAGGAAGATGTAGCGTCACTCAGTTTTGTACACATTATCATTGCAGGAGTCATTGGTGCCTTGATTTTTATGAGCGTCCTGTTGTTGATAGTGAAAGCAGTTGTTTCCCATTGATTATTTTTTGATTGAATAGAGAGAATAAGATGTCATCCAATTCAACCCCATACTATTATGTCCCAGCACTATCTCGGCACCCAGCCATGGCGGCCCTCGGCTTAATTGCTTTTGGCGCTGGTATGTCTGGCTGGGTAAATCACACCCCTTGGGGCGGTCCTCTGAGCCTAGTTGGTGTGGCTTGGATATTGTTTGTTCTCTATCACTGGTTTGGTGACACGATCGCTGAATCCAATGCCGGTATGAATGGCGTTAATGTCGATATCTCTTACCGTTGGTCGATGGCCTGGTTCATCTTTTCTGAAATTATGTTCTTTGCCGCATTCTTTTCGGCCTTGTTTTATGCGCGCAATATTGCGATGCCTTGGATGGGTGACGTTGAGAGCAAACTAATTTGGCCTAATTTCCAGGCCGTTTGGCCTAACGATGGTCCTGCTGGTTTGGTTGAGAAATTCACCACCATGGGTCCTTGGCCAATTCCAACGATTAATACATTGTTATTGCTCAGCTCTGGTGTAACGATTACGATTTCGCATCACGCTTTAGTTGAAAACCACATGAAGAAAGCGATCATTGCCCTGTCTGCAACGGTTGTTTTAGGTTTTATCTTCTTACTGTTCCAGGGTTACGAGTACTACCATGCTTATCACGAGTTGAACTTGAAATTGACCTCTGGTATTTATGGCTCAACCTTCTTCATGTTGACTGGTTTCCATGGCTTCCACGTATTCCTTGGTGGCACGATGTTGGCGATCGTTTTGCGCCGGATGATTCGCGGCGACTTTACCGCTAAGCATCATTTTGCTTTTGAGGGTGCTGCTTGGTACTGGCACTTCGTTGACGTTGTCTGGCTAGGTCTGTACATCGCTGTCTACTGGATGTAAGTAGAATAAGAAATCGGGGCCTTCAGCCCCGATTCGTTTTTAGGAATTCTATTTTTATCTAGCTTTAGTTTGTACCCACTTTGATTCCAGTTGGCTGTATTAGGCCAAAGTAGTAAGCAAGCAGGATGCCCAGGAATAGCGCAAGTGATAGACCAATGCGTAGCATCAGCGAGTGAACCATTCTGGAGCTATTGCCCCGATCTTTCATCATGTAATACAGCGCAGATCCTAGGCTGCCAACAATCATTAGTAGGACAATCGGAATAATCCACTTCATCTCAAATCCTTAACTTGAATAATCTCTTTTCTGAACTTATCGCTAAGCGCATAGTTGCTACTGTATCAGCCTTACTGGTCATGGCGATTGGCTGCGGTGCTGGGATATGGCAACTCAATAGAGCTGAAACCAAAATTGCTTTGGCAGCTAATTTATTGGCACGACAACAAATGCCCATTTTGAACGCTAATACTGGGCCTGTAAGCTTAGAAGAGGCGAGTGAGCGACGGATGATTGCTCGTGGGCAGTTCATTCCAGAGGCAGCAGTTTGGTTGGATAACCGGCCAAGACCAATGCCTCCAGTGGGTAGCAATGTTTCGCAGTCAGGCTTTTATCTCATGATGCCTTTTAGGATTGAGGGGCGCGATGAAATTTTGTGGGTCAACCGAGGCTGGGGCCCGCGCAATAATGAGATTCGAGAAATGTTACCCCCGGTTAAAACGCCAGCCAATGTAGTTAATATCGAAGGCATTGTGTTTGCCCATCCCGGTAAGGTCTATGCCCTAGGTGAAGGTAAGGCGGTTGTAGATGCTAGCAAACCACGTATTGAACAAAACTTTGATTTGGGAGCAGAAGCGCAACTTCACGGTTGGAGACAAAGCCCCTTTATTTTGCGTGAGGTTGATATGGGTATAGACGATGGTTTATTACGTGAATGGGCGCCCCTGACGACTGGGGTCGATCGCCATTATGCTTATGCATTCCAGTGGTTTGCTTTAGCTTTTTCTGGATTGTTATTTTGGTTAATTAGCGGCTTGCGTCAATATTGGCGCAGGGGTGTGGCAAATGGGGATCAAGGGTGAGTGATAAAGAATTATTAATACCTGCTTCGCAGACAGATAGTTCTGCAATTCATGCGCAGACCCGCCGTGGCCGCATTCAAATGCTATTGCTGTTGCTTGCCTGCGCTACACCAGTCATTGCTTCTTACTTAGCCTATTACGTCATTAAGCCTGAGGGTGGCAAAACCAACTTCGGCACATTAGTGTATCCAGCCCAAGAATGGAATACGGCTTGGCTGGATATTCCAATGCAGGGTAAATGGACGCTTCTGATCGCACGTCCAGCAGGCGAGTGCCAAATCAAAGATGAGAAGTGTATTGAGGCTTTATTTTTAATGCGGCAGACGCGAGTGGCTATGGCCAGGGAGAGTAAGCGCGTTCAGTTAGTTTGGGTCAATACGGATGGCAAGCCTGTAGATCCAGAAGTGCTTAAGGCTTATGACGAACAGGCTGCTGGTTTGAAGGTTGTTGCACTACCTACAGATCCCCAACTTAGAGCTAGCTTTGAAGGCTGGCTTAATAAAGAGGGCGCAGGTCAGCAGATTCAACTGATTGACCCTAGTCCAGCCAAGATGATGTATTTCCCGGTTACGAATTCTCCTAAAGAGTTTTCGAGCATGAAGAAAGATTTAGAAAGGCTCTTGAAGTTAAATCACAAGGGCGAAAATTTGTAATGCCCACTTTTGTTTTGATTCTAGAGTTGGCGACAATCGCAATCGTATTTGCGGGTCTGCCCTTGGCTTATTTGTGGACAAGGCCAGGGTTTAGTTTTTTCCAAAAACTCAACTGGGTTTTAGTCTTTATGACTTTTGACCTGATTGTCTTTGGAGCATTTACTCGTCTGACTGATTCAGGACTTGGTTGTCCGGATTGGCCTGGTTGCTACGGTACATCCAATCCCTTTCATGCCCTTGGAGAAATCCAGCAGGCTGAGAGCGCCTTGCCGACTGGGCCCGTTACGGTGATGAAAGCGTGGATTGAAATGATTCACCGCTACTTAGCAATGACGGTCGGGGCCTTAATTTTGATTCAAGTGGGATTGGCTTTTAGCAAACTGAGGTCTTTAGGTAAGACTCCCTTGTTTGGTAGTTTAGGTCTCCTCTTATTGGTGTGTATTCAAGGTGCATTTGGAGCTTGGACTGTTACCCTTAAATTGCAGCCGATGATTGTGACGATGCATTTAATGTTGGCTTTGGTTTTATTGGCTTGCCTTACTGCATATGCTCAACAAACTTGGGAAGTGGGCTCCAAGACTTTGCATACACTACGGATTCGTCCTCTACCTGCGGGCCTGCTGCTCACTGCTTTTAGTGTTCTTTCTATACAGATTTTTTTAGGCGCTTGGGTGAGTACAAACTACGCTGTTTTAGCTTGTCCAGATTTCCCAACGTGTTTAGGAAGCGTATGGCCAGAAACTAATTGGGGCGAGGGCTTCAGCCTTTGGCGTCAATTGGGCTTAAATAGTCAAGGTGAATTTATTTCTCCAGTAGCCTTACAAACAATCCATTGGGCGCATCGTCTATTTGCTGTTGTGGTTTTGGTTGTCTTGGGCACATTGGGCTGGAAAGCCTTGCAATTAACAACCCCGGTCTTGTCTGGTCTTGGCCGGTTTGCAAAACTATTGCTAGCTTTACTTTTTCTGCAAGTGATTACTGGAATATCTAATGTTGTTTTTCAGTGGCCTTTGTTAGCTGCTTTACTCCACACCGCCGGTTCAGCCGCTTTAGTATTCTGTTTGGTCAGAATGAGTTATTGGGCATCTTGGGGTCCATCTATTCAAAAGAAGATGACATAGTTATGAATACGCCTCAACCATCTAGGCCAGCATCAATGCCACGTTGGCGCCAATACTGGGTATTAACTAAACCTAGAGTGACTCAGCTTGCCGTTTTTTGTGCTGTGATTGGAATGTTCTTAGCTACTCCTGGCATGGTTCCTTACCCAGTTCTTTTTGGCGGCATTGTGGGTATTTGGCTCTTGGCAGGCGCTGCCTTTGCAGTCAATTGTTTGATAGAGCAGGCTGTTGATGCCAAAATGAAGCGCACCGCATGGCGCCCTTCGGCCACAGGTGAAGTAACTCCTTTCCATATTATTGTTTTTTCAATCATCATTGGTTCGCTGGGCATGATTGTGTTGTGGAATTTCTGTAATCCACTGACGATGTGGTTAACCTTGGCAACCTTTGTAGGTTATGCAGTGATTTATACCTGGCTACTGAAACCAGCAACCCCCCAGAACATTGTGATTGGTGGCCTATCAGGCGCAATGCCTCCGGCGCTTGGTTGGGCGGCCGTTACCAATACCTTGTCTGCAGAAGCTTGGCTTTTGGTGTTAATTATTTTTGTTTGGACGCCACCCCATTTTTGGGCGCTCGCTTTATATCGCCGTGATGATTATGTGCAATCGGGTTTGCCAATGCTACCCGTAACCCATGGTGAGCGATTTACCTTGCTCAATATTTTGTTGTACACCTTGATCTTAATCGCCGCAACAATGCTTCCCTACCTTTATGGCATGAGTGGCATGGTGTATCTGGTTTCAGCCATTGTGCTTGGGTTAATATTTTTGGGCTATGCCATCGCTTTATTTATTTCCTATAGTGATGCTTTGGCCAAGAAAACATTTCGTTTTTCAATTACCTATTTGTCATTGCTCTTTGCAGCACTGCTAATAGATCACTATTTCCTTTGAGATGAATATGAATTTATTCCGTATTGGCTGTATTGCTGCTCTGCTGGTGATTTTGACAGCTTGTAGTCCAAAGCCCGAGTTTAAGAATATTGACATCACCGGCAGCACTGCCTTTGGTAAAGATTTTAGTTTGGTGGATCCAGATGGCAAAGTAAGAACACTTGCTGACTTTAAGGGAAAAGTAGTGGTGATGTTCTTTGGATATACCCAGTGCCCTGATGTTTGCCCAACTACATTGACCGAAATGCAGCAAGTCATGACCCTATTGGGGCCTCAATCAGATAAGGTACAAGTACTCTTTGTGACGGTGGATCCAGCACGAGATACCGACGTCATTCTGAAGCAGTATGTGCCCGCTTTCGATCCGCGTTTCTTAGGATTACGTCCAGCAAATGAGGCTGGCCTAGAAAAAGTCACTAAAGATTTCAAGATTTATTACAAGAAGGTACCCGGTAGTAGTCCCGGCTCATACACCATAGACCACACTGCGGGAAGCTATGCGTTTGATCCTGAGGGACATTTACGCTTGTACATCAAGCATGCACAAGGTCCTGAGACCCTGGCACATGACTTAAAAGAGCTTCTAAAGTAAGGAAATGCGATTGGGGTCTGAAGCTTGCTTAGGCTGCTTCAGCTTGTAACATACCGCGCATTTTTTTGAGCGCTGCCGTCTCAATTTGACGGACGCGCTCTGCAGAGATGCCATATTCAGCGGCTAAATCATGCAAGGTTTTTGTACCATTGCCATCTGCATCCATAGCTAACCAGCGCGACTGAACGATGTTACGACTACGCTCGTCTAAACCCATCAAGGCTTGATCAAGCTTAGGGCCTTGTAATGCGTCCGCCTCATTGCTGGCAATACGCTCAGTAGGCTCTTGAGAGTTATCTGCAAGCCATTGAATGGGTGCATATGCCGCTTCATCATCAGTGTCATCACCTTCAAGCGCGACATCACCGCCAGCAAGGCGCATTTCCATTTCTTTAACGTCCGAGCCTTTAACGTCAAGCGCTTTGGCTAAAGCTTCCACTTCACTAGGTGTAAGTGCACTTAAAGTAGGTTTATTACTACGCAAATTAAAGAACAACTTACGCTGTGCTTTAGTAGTAGCCATTTTGACCAAGCGCCAATTCTTGAGAATGTACTCATGAATTTCTGCCTTAATCCAATGGATAGCATAGGACACTAAGCGAGCACCATTGTTTGGGTCATAGCGCTTCACTGCTTTCATTAAGCCAATATTGCCTTCTTGAATTAAGTCAGCATGCGGAATTCCATAGCCAAGATATTGGCGTGCAACAGAAACAACAAGACGCAAATGGGAGAGCACTAACGTTTTAGCGGCATCCACATTTTCAGTACGACGGAATTCCTGCGCAAGATGTAACTCTTCTGCAGCACTAAGCATAGGTACGCGATTAACGTAAGCAATGTAAGAATCAAGCGTGCCAACCCCTAAGGATGGCAAGATTGGAAATGCAGACGCCGACGCAGTCTGCGTAACTGGCAGTCTTTGCATATTCGGATTGTCGTATTTCTTTTGGACCATTTTTCTTATAAATATGAGGTGTTAATAGAAAACCATTTTAGCACTCTTGTCAAGAGAGTGCTAATGCTTGATGTGATCTATAAGTTACTGATTTAATTGAATAATTCGGATGAGTATTGCCCTGCTGTGAAGGGGGCTAAATCATCAATTCCTTCACCTTTGCCAAGGGCCAATATGGCGGGTTTTGGGCTTTCTTGGAGAGTATGTGCCAAGGCGCAGATTACACCACCTTTAGCTGTCCCATCAAGCTTAGTAACGATAATTCCAGTGAGACCCAAAGCCGCATTAAAGGCCTTCACTTGGCTTAAGCCGTTTTGACCTGTATTGCCATCAAGTACCAACAAAGTGTGGTGTGGTGCCCCAGGAAGCGCCTTCCCGATGACGCGTTTGACCTTCTTGAGTTCTTCCATCAGGTGGTCTTGGGTTGCAAGACGACCCGCGGTATCAATAATGAGAATATCGCTTTTGCGGGAGATTGCAGCGTGGATCGCATCGTGAGCAACAGCGGCTGCATCACCACCTTCTTGGGTAATCACGTCAACTTGATTACGGCCACCCCATTCTTGCAATTGATTACGCGCTGCCGCTCTGAAGGTATCTCCTGCAGCCAAGAGAACGGATTTGCCTTGTGACTGAAAGAGTCTACAGAGCTTGCCGATAGTAGTTGTCTTGCCAGCCCCATTAACCCCTACAACCAACCATACCTCTGGGGTAGAGGTACTGTGAGATTCAAACAGGGGATTTGGGGAGGGTTCTAAAACCTTTAATAGACTACTTACTTCATCAATCAACAAAGTTTGTAATGCTTCTGGACTAGATGCTTTTTCGGTTTTAGCGGCTTTACGTAGCTTACTAATCAACTGTTCAGTCGTAGGAAGGCCCACATCACTTTGAATCAGTGATTCTTCTAATGACTCAAACCAAGCTTCATCAGTTTTGCTGGATTTGAAAAGGGTTCCGAGGGTTTTACGTAAGCCGAACATAATCGATACAATTTAAACCTTGCATCTTATCAATTTAATTCTTGGGATATGGTGATTTAGCAGATGCGTTCCAATTTACTCCGAATTTCCTTTTTACTCTTCATATGCACCCCATTGGCTTGGGCTGCTGGCGCAGATTCTGTAGATACCCACGAATATCGCTTGAGTAACGGCCTTAAGCTAATTGTGCGGGAGGACCATCGCGCTCCTACAGTGGCACATATGGTTTGGTATCGTGCGGGCTCAATGGATGAGGTCAATGGTCGAACAGGCGTCGCTCATGTACTTGAACACATGATGTTCAAGGGTACGAAAAAGGTTAAATCGGGAGAGTTCTCTCGTTTAGTGGCGGCAGTTGGCGGACGCGAGAATGCATTTACATCGCGCGACTACACAGCATATTTTCAGCAAGTTGAAAAATCAAAATTAGATGAAGTTATTCAGCTGGAGGCAGATCGTATGTCTAATCTCAATTTTGATGATGCTGAGTTCTCAAAAGAAATTCAAGTAGTCATGGAAGAGCGTCGCCTACGTACTGAAGATAATCCAAGTAGCTTATTAAATGAAGCGATGATGGCAACTGCTTATATGAGCTCTCCTTATCGACACCCAGTAATTGGCTGGATGAATGATTTACAGAATATGAAAGCTACCGATGCACGTGATTGGTATCGCAGTTGGTATGCACCAAATAATGCAACGGTCGTCATTAGTGGCGATGTAGATCCTAAGCAGGTTCTAAGAACGGTAGAAAAATATTACGGCACTGTTGATGCCCACGAATTACCAGTGCGTAAGCCGCAAATCGAGCCACCACAAAAAGGAATCAAGCAGGTTCAGGTAAAGGCTCCTGCCGATAGTGCGCAATTGACTATGGCCTGGAAGGTCCCAAAGCTGGAGCCTGGGAAGCTTGATGATGTTGAGCCATATGCTCTTGAGCTTTTAACGGCAGTTCTAGATGGATATGACAATGCCCGCCTGAATCGCATCCTCGTAAAGCAAGAGAAGGTAGTAAATGATGTTGGAGTTGGTTACGACATGATTTCTCGAGGCCCAGAATTGTTTTTGATAAGCACCACCATGGCCAAAGGTAAAACTGTGGCACAAGCTCAGGTAAGTATTCGTAAAGCACTGGAAGAACTAAAGCAAAAAGGTATTTTGGAGTCTGAGTTAAAACGCATTAAGGTGCGCATTCTTTCCGATCAAATTTATAAGCGTGACTCTATTTTTGGTCAAGCAATGGAAATTGGCAGCACTGAAATGGCTGGATTTTCCTGGAAAGACATCGACTATATGTTGGAGAAAATGCAAACCATTACGCCTGAGCAGGTTCAGGCCGTAGCCAAGAAATACCTGATTGATGAAGGTTTAACGATTGCCGTACTAGATCCTCAGGTCCGTCAATCTGATGCAAATAAGGAGAGCAAATAATGCATGCTCTCAGAAATACGATTGGCATTTGTTTGCTTAGTTTTAGTGTCTTTAATAGTGCCTTTGCGATTTTACCGATTGAAAAATTGGACTCATATAACGGGGCCCAGGCATATTTAGTTCAAACTAAAACACTGCCAATGGTGGATATCGAGGTCAGTATTGATGCTGGGGACCGGTATGACCCCGTTGGTAAAAGTGGTCTCGCCGATATGACGGCAGCCCTCATGAATTATGGCGTTCGGGGTAGTGAAGGGCCTCTAAATGAGGCTCAAATTGCAGATGAGATTGCTGATCTGGGAGCCAATATTGGGCTGTCGGTAAGTGGTGAACGTGCCACTTTGCGTATTCGTAGCTTAAGTAGAAAAGATTTGCGAGACAGGGCAGTGAGGTTGGCGGCAGCAATGTTAAGCGCACCTACATACGATTCAAAAATAGTTGAGCGCGAAAAGCAAAGAACAGTTACCAACTTACTTGAAGCAGAAACTAAGCCGGAATTTGTTTTGGAACGCCGTTTTAAAAAATCGGTTTATGGCAATAATCCGCTGGCAAACACTCCAAGTACTAAATCTGTTGCAGCAGTCAATGCTGTCGACTTAAAGCAATTTCACAAGCAGTTTTATCGCGGCGATCGCATGATTGTGAGCATTGTGGGAGATGTTGATCGAGCGCAAGCCAATGAAATTGTGCGTGCTTTACTGCAAAAAGTTCCTGAATCTGGACCAGCGATTGCTAAATTACCAGAGCTACAACGCTCTCCTGTAGAGCCATTGGCGCAACGCGAGGTTCAAATCCCTTTTGATTCTCAGCAAGCGCATATTGCCATGGGCATGACGGCGGTAACTAGAAGCAATCCAGATTATTTCCCGCTCTTGGTTGGTAATTACATATTAGGCGGCGGCGGATTTGTGTCCCGTTTGATGGCTGAAGTGCGTGAGAAACGAGGCCTTGCCTATAGCGTCTTTAGTTACTTTGCGCCAGGCAAAGACACCGGTATTTTTCAGGCTGGCCTACAGACCAAGAATGATCAGGCCGTGTTGGCGCTTGAGGTAATGAGCTCAACGATTGCACAATTTATTGCTGATGGTCCGACCCCAGCAGAACTTGTTGCTGCTAAATCGAACTTGATGAATGGCTATCCATTGCGCATTGATAACAACCGTAAATTGCTCGATAACATATCTTCAATTGCTTGGAATGATCTGCCGCTTGATACGATGGATATTTGGACTAAACAAGTTGAGGCAGTGACTCTGGAGCAAGTCACCAAGGCTTTCCAAAAATATTTAGCAATGGATCGGATGCAGATTGTAGTGCTGGGTGCAAGTAAATAAGCTTACAAACAAGATGATTAGCAAACCCATTCAAAGTCAAAAAACAGAACCACCTAAGAAGGTACGCATCATTGGCGGCATTTGGAGAAGCCGTCTATTACCCGTTTTAGATATAAGGGGATTACGTCCGACAACTGATCGCATTCGGGAGACTTTATTTAATTGGCTTGGTCAGGATTTAAGGGATTTGGATTGCATAGATTTATTTTCTGGTACCGGCGCATTGGGATTTGAGGCATCCTCTCGTGGTGCATCTCGGGTAGTGCTGTTGGAAAAAGATAAAAAAGCTTACGTGAATCTCATTCAAAATTTGGCTTTACTGCAGTCTTCACCAGTTTCAGGACAAGTTGATATTCTGCATAAAGATGGCTTGGAATATTTAACGCAACAGGCGGATCGATCAAGTAATTTAATTTTCATAGATCCACCTTTCCAAGAATTGCAATTGTTGGATCGAGCAGTCATCGAAGCAGGTCGGGTTTGTGACGATTCCCGTGGTGGAGGTATTTATGTGGAATTTTCTGCAAATCGCCCTCGCGAAGAGGTAGAGTCCCTACTACCAGACTGGCATTGTGGAAAATACTTAGAGGCGGGACAGGTAAAAGCCTGTCTATTTCGAGCTGGAAGGGGCTAAACTCTTGCCTGTAGCTGATAAAGCCTTAGGAGATTTATGACTGTCGCTGTTTACCCGGGAACATTTGACCCCTTTACTCGTGGTCACGAGGATTTGGTGCGTCGCGCATCTAGTATTTTTAGTGAGTTGATTGTTGGTGTTGCTTCGAGTCGTAGCAAGCATCCGTACTTCTCTTTGGAAGAGCGACTTGATATTGCTACAGAAGTTCTTGGGCATTACTCCAACGTCAAAGTTGTAGGCTTTGACGGCTTATTAAAGGATTTTGCACGCGCCCATAATGCACGTGTCATTGTGCGTGGATTACGTGCGGTATCTGATTTTGAATATGAATTTCAGATGGCCGGTATGAATCGCTATCTTTTGCCTGATGTAGAGACTTTGTTTCTAACCCCTTCCGATCAATACCAATTTATTTCTGGAACTTTCGTACGTGAGATCGCCTCAATGGGGGGTGATGTTAGTAAGTTTGTTTTTCCGTCGGTGGAAAAATGGCTGGCTAAGAAGATGGCGAGCAATAGCCAGAAAAAAGAGTAGGGCCAGAGAGTGTCATCATGGCTTTAATGATTACGGATGAATGCATCAACTGTGATGTGTGTGAGCCAGAATGCCCCAATGATGCTATTTACATGGGGCTTGAGATTTATGAAATCAATCCAGATAAGTGCACCGAATGCGTGGGGCACTACGATGCACCTCAATGTCGTCAGGTCTGCCCCGTCGATTGCATTCCATTTAATCCTGACCATACCGAATCTCAAGATCAGTTAATGGCTAAATACCGCTTATTAACGGCTAGCAAAAAGACAAGCCCAGCTTAAGACTTGGAGTGCAACTCCAACATCGCTGTCTGGGCATCGCCCTTCAAAAATAGCGGCAAAATTTCTAAACCATTTTTAATACTGGTTTCTATGAGCTTTTGCTCGGACTGCAGCGGCCTGCGTAAAACATAATCAGCAACATCCATTACTCGCCCATCACCTGCAATGTCCCTAGGGTGCCCAATGCCCAGGCGAAGACGCCAGTAATCAGCAGTGCCTAAATGGGCTTGTATGTCTTTTAGTCCATTATGGCCACCGGTTCCTCCGCCCAATTTAATACGTGCAGATCCGGGTTTTAGATCGAGCTCGTCTTGAACTACCAAAATATTTTCAGGAGTGATTTTGTGAAAACGGCATAAGGCACTCACAGCTTGACCGCTGAGGTTCATATAAGTAGCAGGCTTGAGTAGAAAAAGGTCATCACCTTCCCACTTTGCTTTGGCTACTTTTCCAAGAAAACGTTTTTCAGTTTCAAAGCGAGCGCTTAATTGTTTTGCTAGGGCGTCAACGAACCAGAAGCCAGCGTTATGCCGATCTTCTATGTGTTCGTCTCCAGGGTTACCTAGGCCAACAATTAATTTAGTCATGATGGGAGTTTAAAGACTTAAAGGCTTTTCTACAAAAAAGGAAAAAAGAAAGCCCGCTTTCGCGGGCCTTCCTGATGCAAAGAATACGACCTAAGTGAATTAAGCTTTATCTTTTGCAGGTTCAGCCGCAGCTGGAGCTGCAGCTGCCACAGGAGCAGCCTCTTCAACCTCTGCAACTTTAACAGCTGGAATACGTGCGTTAGCAAGAACAGGATTCTCTTGCTCAACATGCAATACCAAGCTAACGCCTTTTGGTAATGCGATATCTTTTGCATGAATAGAGTGACCCACTTCAATCTTGCTCAGGTCCACTTCAATAAACTCTGGCAAGTCTGCTGGTAAGCATGAAACTTCGAGTTCGGTAATGATGTGGCTAATAACGGCACCTTGCAGTTTCACAGCAGCTGAAGTTTCAGCATTCGTGAAGTGCAATGGAACGCGCATATGCACTTTCTCAGTCGCAGAAACGCGCTGGAAGTCAATGTGCAATACCAATGGCTTAAATGGATGCATTTGGTAATCACGTAACAACACTTGTTGTGTTTTTCCGCCGATTTCCAAGTCAAGAATAGATGAGTGAAATGCTTCCTTGCGGAGAGCATGAAACAGTGCGTTGTGGTCTAACTCAATAACAGCTACTGGATCTTTACTACCGTAAACGATTCCCGGAGTCTTACCGGAATTGCGCAGACGGCGGCTCGCACCCGTTCCCTGTACGCTTCTTTCAAAGGCTACTACTTTCATATTCAATTCCCTAGTTAAGGTTAATTTCCGTTCGCGACCAAACAGAAAAGCCTTCGATTATATCGTGGGAAAGGGTATTTTTGCCTAGAAATGATGCAAAACTGCCAAAAATCGGGGTGAAACAGCGTTTTTTGGCTTATTCAGCAAACATCGACATCACGGAGTCACCCTTGCTAATGCGAGAAAGGGTTTCGGCCAGGATTGGAGCTACGCTTAATTGGCGGATTTTGCTGACTTTCATCGCTTCTGGGGTCAACGGGATCGTGTCGGTCACCACAAGCTCGTCTAATTCAGAGGCGGCGATACGAGCTACTGCACCACCGGATAGGACTGCGTGAGTACAGTAAGCAGTAACGCCCTTAGCACCACGCTCTTTTAGCGCCTCAGCGGCCTTACAGAGCGTTCCACCGGTATCGATGATGTCATCCATGATGACGCAATGGCGGCCTTCTACTTCACCGATCAGATGCATGACTTCAGAAACGTTAGCCTTGGGGCGACGTTTATCAATAATGGCTAAGTCAGTCCCTAATTGTTTTGCCATTGCACGGGCGCGTACTACGCCCCCAATATCTGGGGAAACAATGATGAGATCTTTTTGGGTCTTCTGAGCCTGTAAGTCAGCCAGGAGTACTGGTGAGGAATAAATATTGTCTACAGGAATATCAAAGAAGCCCTGAATTTGGTCGGCATGCAGATCCATGGTCAACACGCGCTCAATGCCAGCAACTGACTGGAGCATATTGGCGACGATACGAGCCGAAATGGCAACTCGTGCAGAGCGTGGGCGACGATCTTGGCGTGCATAGCCAAAGTAAGGGATCACGGCGGTAATCCGGCTGGCTGATGCGCGCTTAAGGGCATCAATCATGATCATGAGTTCCATCAAGCTGTCGTTGGTTGGCGCGCAGGTTGATTGAATCACCACGACATTTTTGCCGCGGACGTTTTCTTGAATTTCTACTTGAATCTCACCGTCGGAGAAACGGCCAACAAAGGCTTTCCCCATCGGAAGATTCAGCTCCTTGGCTACGGCCTCGGCCAAAACGGGATTTGCATTCCCTGTGAATAGGGTCAATAAATCTGGATTGATGGAGGCGGACATAGGCTTTAGGGTTTGGTCGGGTAAAAGGTTGTCTTTATAGTTTCTACAGTATTTGGCAGGGGAAGAAGGATTCGAACCTTCGCATGCTGGAATCAAAATCCAGTGCCTTAACCAGCTTGGCGATTCCCCTACAGGTCAATCTGAAGAAATCAAATTGTAAGCGGGATTTTTATTTAACCCCCGAACAATCCGACTTAACCACCCTTTTGGAAGATTTTGCAAAAGATTTTCTAGTTTGGCGGTATCGGTCTTAGGGCCTAAGACGGCAAAAACGCTACTTCCAGATCCAGACATTCGGGGCTTAGAGCCCGGTAATATTTGGCTAATCCAATCCAAAGCTTGCTTCACTTCAGGACAAATCCGCATCGCTACAGCCTGACAATCATTCGTTTGAAACGACCACGGCGACGCAAGAAAGCCATCAATTGTAATCTGAGGGTGATCTCGGGTCAATTCTGGGTCATGAAAAATGCTTACGGTTGAAATTCCTTGATTGGGAAATAGGACTAAAAAATCTTGGGTTTCCAAGGCAATTTCTTGAATTTGCTCACCAATTCCCTCAACAAAAGCATTTTGGCCAAAGATGAAAAAAGGGACATCAGCACCAAGTTGTATACCCAGTTTGGCTAAGGTTTCTTTACTTAAGTGGAGATCCCAAAGGGCGTTTAGGCCAATCAAGGTACTGGCGGCATCAGAAGATCCGCCGCCCAAACCAGCACCCATCGGAATTTCTTTTTTGAGGTCGATTTCAACGCCATTCTCAATTTGGCAAAACTCTTTTAACAATTTTGCTGCACGAACCACCAAATCACTTTCTGGGGGTACGCCAGGAATGGGATTGATTCGACGCACTTCATTTTCTGGGATGAGTTTGAGGGTGAGGGTGTCGCACCAATCTATTAATTGAAAAACGGATTGGAGTAAGTGGTAGCCATCAGGACGACGTCCAACGATATGCAGAAAAAGATTGAGTTTTGCTGGTGAGTGCAGCGTTAAACAATTGCTAGTCATTCGGATGATCAAATACCAAGCGAATATCAATGGAACCAATATTGGAGCTGCGGGTCATTGTGAGTTTATCTAAGCGATTGTTCTTGCTCCAGCTATAAACCAAATCCCAGCCATCCTGACTAATTTTACTGACTTGCCCTTTAGGGTTTCTTTCAACACTTGCTTCGCTACCTGGCCGTACTTCGCCTCTTAGCCAATTTGATAACCCCCGCGCAGGTAGCGGTAGGCCTAAAGTGTTTTGCATTAAGGTATCGGCATCAATGGCGGTAATTATTTGGCCGTCGCGCTCAAGCGTTGCTTCTCCAGGAGTAATCGTTATTTTCGCAATGGAGCCGCCTACGGGGTTGCGAATCTCTAAAGTATCTTTGAGTGCTTCTTGGGTCAAACTAAACCCACCTGAGCCACCTTGATTTTGGGCTTCAGTAAGCCCGCTGATTTTGACTGCAAAGCGACCATCCCAAGAGCCGTTAGGGGCCTGTTCTGGGCTAGACCAGTCGGGCTTCAAGCGCTGAAGTGTTTCTTTTAGGGTGGGGTTATTGGCGTCTAATTTTTGACCTTGACGCCACATTGCTTCAGCTTCGGGTTTGCGATTCATTACCCACAATACTTCGCCGGTATGTGCTGCGATATCGGCCTCTGGCTTCATGGCGAATGCTTGCTGAAGCTGCTCTAAAGCAATTGCATTTTTCCCAAGACGAAAATTAACCCAACCTAAACTATCTAGTATGAAGCTATCTTTAGGAGAAAGCTGATGTGCTTTACTGATGAGTGCAAAAGCTTCTGGTAATTTGATATTCCGATCAGCCAATGAGTAACCCAAGGCATTTAAAGAATTTGCATCATTGGGATTCTTACGCAAAATCTCGCGTAGCGTTTTTTCCATCACATCCAAACGCCCAGACTTTTCGGCGGACATGGCATAGGTATATAAGAGCCCTTGATCTTTTGGCGCTATTTTTACAGTGGATGCAATTTCATAAAAGGCGCGCAAAGCCTCGGTTTCATCTTTGGCTTTTGCGAGTAAGGCTTGCAATTGCAAAAGCGTATTTTCTTGTTGTGCGGGAGTTTGTTGACTCAATAATGTAATTGCGGGTTTTACAGCGTCTGACCAGCGATTACTTAACACCAGCAGAGTAATGAGTACTTCTTTTGGTTTTGTTTGGGATGCTGGCGATAGTTCATCCCAAGTTTTGGCCGCCTGTAAGGCTAAATCAGGGGAGCCACCTGCAATAGCAATTTCCATCGCCCTTTGAGCCAAACGAGGATCTTTATATTGACGCGCCATTTCCATATAGGTGTTGTAGGCTAAGCCGGCCTCTCCGCGTTGCAAGGCAATTTCAGAGGCCAGCACTTCAAATATCACTTCACCACTCTGCGGGGCATTTGTAGGTGTCTGGGCCTGGCTGGAACCAGCTACCCCTCCAGTCAGCGCCAATAGGAATAAGCCCGTAAAAAAGGGCTTCATTGTGAATTTGCTCATAAGCACATTCTAATCTGCGAATCTACAATTCATTTATGCCAGAACTCCCAGAGGTTGAAGTAACCAGGTTAGGAATTGCCCCCCATCTTCAGGGGCAAAAGCTAAGCGCCGTCAAAGTGCTGGATGGACGTTTACGTTGGCCCGTTCCGAGTAACTTGCCAAAGATTCTTCCAGGTCAAAAGGTGCACTCCATAGATAGGCGCGGAAAGTACCTCTTAATTGAAATGGATATGGGTCACCTACTGATTCATTTGGGTATGACGGGGACTCTCAGAGTCTTGCCTTGTTCAGAGCCGTTGAAAACACACGATCGAGTCACGTTTGAATTTGGCAAGTTCAGTTTGCGCTTACATGATCCTCGTAAATTTGGTGCTGTCTTGTGGCACCCCAAAACCAAGGGCGCGCTTGACAAGCATGTGCTCTTACAAAAGCTTGGAGTGGAACCATTTTCATCCGAGTTTGCAGGAGAGCTTGGTGCTGCAATTCTGTATCAAGCTTCTCGCAAAAGAAGTATTGCCGTTAAGCAATTCCTCTTAGCCGGCCAAGCGGTGGTAGGTGTTGGAAATATCTACTGTTCAGAAAGTTTGTTTATGGCCGGTATTCATCCAACAAAAGCAGCGGGTAAGTTAACCCGTCTGCAGTGCGTTCGTTTAGCAGAGGCTGTGAGAATCATTCTGAAAAAAGCCATCGATGCTGGGGGCAGTAGTTTGAAGGATTTTGTAAATAGTGAAGGAGATCCAGGCCACTTCATGGTGCAAACCAAAGTATATGACCGCAAAGGCTTACCCTGCAAGGTTTGCAAGACGCCCATCACCCAAATAGTGCAGGGACAACGATCCACTTATTTTTGTCCCCAATGTCAAAAACGTTAATAGATACTTTTTCAAAGAAGCTGATTGCTTGGCACGGGGTTAGTGGTCGCTCGGGTTTGCCTTGGCAAAACAATCGAGATCCCTATGCCGTATGGGTTTCTGAAATCATGTTGCAACAAACCCAAGTAGCGACCGTGCTGGAACGTTATCCCCGCTTCATGAAGCGTTTTCCAACAGTGAAAAAGCTAGCTGCAGCGGATCTCGATGAAGTGCTGGCTGAGTGGGCAGGCTTGGGCTATTACTCCCGCGCTAGAAATTTGCATACCTGCGCTCAGCAAGTGATGCAAGATTTTTCTGGAAAGTTTCCCAATGATCCCATGCTCCTTGAGCAACTCAAAGGGATTGGTCGGTCAACAGCGGGCGCCATTGCAGCATTTGCATTTCATGAAAAAGCGCCCATTCTGGATGCGAATGTCAAAAGAATTTTGGCGCGTTTATTTGCAATTGAAGGGGCAATCCAAGAAAAGATAGTGAATGATCGCCTGTGGGATTTGGCTACAGCATTGCTACCGAGTAATTCGGAGGATATGCCGGTATATACGCAAGCTTTGATGGACTTTGGAGCAACCTGGTGTACTTCACGAAAACCGGTGTGCATCACTGGTGAGAAAAAATGCCCCTTTGTCAAAGATTGCCAGGCCAATTTGAGCGACCAAGTTATGGCCCTCCCGCAAAAAGTAGTGAAGGCAAAATCCCCAGAATTTGATTGCGACATGTTGTTGATTCGATTGGACAATGCAGTCCTGCTGCAAAAGCGTCCGAGTAAGGCAATCTGGGGTGGTTTATGGTCCTTACCAGAATCCCCTTGGAGACCAAGAACCACTGTTAATGGAAGGTCTCCTAAAGCCTTAAAAGGGTTGCTAGAAGCGGCGCTCCCCGATGAGAAGAGCAGCGTCATGCTGCAGTCCCTTGGGGATCTAAGGCAAGGTCAACAGATCAAACATATCTTTACGCATCGCCGTCTGTGGATGCAAATTTGGGAAGTTCATTCCTTGAAGTCTTTGGAATTGACGAGCTCAAACTTTAAGTGGGTGCCCCTCAATCAATTAGGGCGATATGGTTTGCCACAGCCAATTAAACTTTTATTACAGGGATTGAGTCTAGCTCGCGGTGACGATCTAAAAAAATAAGCTGCAGGGCACTTAAATCTTTTTGTGCGCGGAAGTGTTCGCTAAGACGGTTAACTAAGTAGACCGACCGATGTTGTCCCCCAGTGCAACCAATTGCCACTGTTAAATAGCTACGACCATCTGCTATGTAATGGGGTAACCATTTTTCAATAAATTGGGTAATGTCTCTTTCCATACTAATTACTTCTGGAATGTTTTCTAGGAACTCTTTCACGGGTTTGTCGTTGCCGGTGAGGGGCCTCAAGACTTTGTCGTAATGGGGGTTCGGTAGGCAGCGAACATCAAACACTAAGTCTGCATCGCTGGGAACTCCTTTTTTAAAACCAAAGGATTCAAAAATAACCGTCAGTCCGAGTGGCTTATCTTTAAAAATATCTTGAATCCAAGCACGCAATGCATTGGCAGGTAAATTACTTGTATCAATGCTATGTGCTTGGGCGCGCAGAGGCTCAAGTAAAGTACGCTCATTATCGATAGCTTCAATTAGTGTGGCAGATCCAGTCTTTGCTGTGCTTTTGGAAAGCGGGTGGCGTCGGCGAGTTTCTGAAAAGCGTTGTACTAAGGTGTTGGTGTCCGCGTTTAAGAAAATCACGCGAACTTGATGATGGCTTCGTAAATTTTCTAGGATAGATGGCAGGTCGGCAAGCGATTGACCACGACGTGCATCAATCGCCACGGCTACTTGCTCACTGTTTTCTTGCTCAAGAGTATGAATGAGATTTTCGAGAAGCGAAACAGGCAAGTTATCCACACAGTCATAACCTGCATCCTCAAAAGCCCTTAGGGCAACTGATTTACCCGAGCCAGAGATTCCGGTAATCAAATTAATTTGCATGGCTTAGAGTAGGCGCCCTTGAGATTTGATGGAATCCGCTTCAGCGTTCATTTGGATACGCTGCCGCTCAATAAATTCTTTGAGAGTATCAATTCCACGCAATTGCAAAATAGTATTCCGTACTGCTGCCTCAACCAAAACTGCCAAGTTGCGACCAGCAGCCACTTGAATTTTGACAGTGCGGATAGGGATCCCTAATACGTCAATATGTTGAGCCTCTAAAGGTAGTCTTTCAAACTCACCATCAGTTCTGCGAACAAGTTGTACGATGAGACGCAACTTGAGTTTGCGACGTACAGCCGTTTCGCCAAAGATAGTACGAATATCTAAAAGGCCTAGGCCACGAACCTCAAGCAGGTTACGCAAGATGATGGGGCAGCGCCCTTCAATATAATCGGGACCGAGGCGTGCAAAGTCAACAGCATCATCAGCAACCAAACCGTGGCCGCGAGAAATGAGCTCAAGACCCAATTCGCTTTTGCCGAGACCTGAGTCACCGGTTAACAATACGCCTAAACCCAAAATGTCCATAAATACGCCATGCATCGTGATTTGCGGAGCACCAATTTTGGTTAAGTAGGTGCGTAGATGGTCGATGACCTCTGCTGCAGAGATGTTGGTAGTAAATAAAGGGGTTGAAGAGCGCTGGCAGAAAAGTTGAAGATCGGTATCTGCCGCTTTACCGTCAGCCACAATGACGCAAGGCGGAGTTTTAGAAATTAAGCTGGCAATCTGCTCCTGCCGCTGTTTAGGGTCTAAGGCCGCATGGTAGTCCACTTCTTGTACGCCAAAGATTTGAATACGACTAGGGTGGATTAGATTTAAGTGACCCACTAAATCAGAGCTAGCTGCAGCAGCTTTGACTGCTTCAGCTGGAAAAGTACGGTCAGCACCTTCTAATCCACCAATCCAAGAAAGCTTAAGATCTGAAACGTTATCGTCAAATATCTGTTGTGCATTTACTCCTTCTAAGAGCAATGGCTGCGTCATTTTATTTTCCCCCACTGCTGCAATAGTTCGCATACTTTGATCGGATCATTGGTAGACGACAAAAATTGACGGGCATTTGCATCAGATAGTAATTGGGCGATAGAGGATAGGATTTCTAAATGCTGTTGAGTTGCCTTTTCTGGTACTAACAAAAAAATCAGAATGGAGACTGGTTCTCCATCTGGTGCAGCAAATTCAATGGGGTCTTTTAGTTTTAGTAAGGCGGCGATTGGTTGCTTCAAGCCTTTCACGCGACCATGCGGGATAGCAACACCAGCACCAAGCGCGGTAGAGCCTAAATCTTCACGCGCATTCAGAAAATCAACAATAGCGCTAGCTTCAAGGCCAGCATGCTTTGAGAATAGGGCTCCGGCTGCTGCAAATGCATCAGCCCTGTTTTTGGCGGGGTTGTCTAATGCAATGCAGTCAGGGGTGAAAAGAGTTGTCAGGGCATTCATTTGAATTGATTATAGGTGTCCTGACGCCTGAGATTACTCAAATCGCTTGTCGTGATGGTGATCTTGAAGTTTTTCTTTATGTTTTACAACTTGACGCTCGAGTTTATCAACCACCGCATCCATGGCATGGTACAAATCAGCGTTGTGTGCTTCAGCGAACAATTCCTTACCTTTTAGGTGAATCGTGATCTCTGCGCTCTGACGGAGTTCCTTTTCTTTGGCGTTATCTACAACGAGAAAGGCGGAAGCATCAATTACATGGTCAAAGTGCTTACGAATTTTGGCCATCCCAGCTTCCAGGTGCGTACGCATGGCTGGCGTTACTTCCAGGTGGCGGCTATTAATTTTCAAATTCATCAGCATCTCCTCTTATATACGCTTGCGCATGCTCATGCATGGGGTGCGCAGCAGGCCCCTAAAATTATTTGAGCAGTATTTTTTGAAAGAAACTTCATGAACCTCCAGCGTATCAGCGAATTTGCCGAAAACCAAGAGGGAAAGCACTTTTTTATTACATACATAAATTGCTTCTTAACTTACCTAGCTTACATCCGGAAGTTTTCGCCTAAATAAACTCTTCGTACAGCGTCGTTTTGGATGATCTGATCTGGCTTACCCTCGGCCAGGACGCTGCCTTCACTGATAATGTAGGCGTGGTCGCAAATACCCAGGGTTTCACGAACGTTGTGGTCAGTAATGAGCACGCCGATTTGGCGATCCCGTAGGAAGCGCACAATACGCTGGATTTCCCCAACAGCGATAGGGTCAACACCAGCAAATGGCTCATCTAATAGGATAAATTTTGGCTGAGAAGCCAAAGCTCTAGCAATCTCAACCCTTCGGCGCTCTCCGCCAGATAATGAGAGGGCTGGATTATTCCGTAAGTGGGTGATTTGCAGTTCACCCAGAAGCTCGTCAAGGCGAGTGGCAATTTCCGCTTTGCTCAGGGGTTTACCGCCCTGCACTTGGAGCTCCAGAACTGCCTGGATGTTTTCAGCAACATTCAGTTTTCTAAAAACAGAGGCTTCTTGGGGAAGATACGATAAGCCCATCCGCGCACGCTCATGAATAGGTAAATGAGTAATATCCGCACCATCTAAAACAATGTTTCCGCCATCGAGTGGGACCAGGCCAACAATCATGTAAAACGAAGTCGTTTTACCAGCACCATTTGGTCCAAGAAGGCCTACCACTTCACCACATTTCACTTGGATGGAAACATCACGAACTACAGTTCTGGAACCGTAACGCTTTTGTAGATGATGGGCACTAAGAGTAGCCGTCTGATTGGGTTGCGCTAAATCCGTTGTCATTTCTCTAATGTAGCTTTTCTTCGTGGTGAAAGGATTGCTCTAGCCAATGGCAGATCATCCGGCTTTGCATTTGTTGGAGGTATAACCCGATAGTACTGCTTTACGTCGTCATACTCAATTTTCCAGCCGCGCAATTGATCAAGCATCTGCATATTTAAAAGGCGCTTAAGAGTAGCTTCGCCGGTTAATGTGAGCACTTCGGTTTTAGCGTTATAGATAACTTGACTTGCTTGCCCTTGCATGAATTCCTCTGCCAAACCTTCGCGGCGTTGTCTAAAGGAAGCGACTGCATCGGGTGTACCCTTCATATCTACAGCTTCATAGCCTTCGGGGTCAACCTGTATGTGGCCAGCATCACCGGTAATCACAATGCTGCCTTTGATAAGCAAAACTTGCCCATTCAAATCATAAATTTGTTGAACATCATTTACGGAAACTTTTTCTGCCTCAAGAATAATGGGCTTATCTTGATCTGCCTTTTCGGCGTTAGCATCGCCCCCCAGGGCAAGACCAAGGGAGAGCAATACAAAAGCAAAGCGAAGGGCAGAATGAATTACTGTATGCATTTATTGAGTTGCACGAGGAGCTCGTTCAATCCGCCCTTTAACTTGGCCGGAGAGCGTCATACTTTGTTGTACGTTATCAAAGATGCCGCCTTCTGTAGAGTTCATGACAGACATACCCTGCTCAAGGGTAATAGGCTTATCGGTTTCAATAATGTCATCATTAATGAGAACTTTGAAATAGCTTGAGGTTGCTAACATGCGTAGGGTCGCTGGCTCTGTTGCGGTAGCTGCTTGCGCTGGCCGGAAGATTGAAGCGTTATTGATTAAATCCAAAATGGTGAGATCACCATCAAGGTGTCCGGTATCCGATTTTACGGTTACCGGTGCTTTATTGGCTTGAAAGAGGCGCATGCGTGGAGTAGTGATATCAATTGAAGCATCATCATCGTAATGAACCACCTTCTTGCCCAGAACTCGATATTTGGTGGCTCCAAATTCATTTAGTGCAGAAAGCGCGCCATCGTTGATGGTGTAGTCAGGCTCATGCAGCCTGGCACGCTCCAGAGCAGATTTTTCTATTGGCGTATTTTTTTGGACTAACCAAAAAGTGGCTAAGGTCAGAGCGCCCATCAAAATTAAAGGTGTCAGACGCAATAAGGTGCGACCAATGCCGAGTTTGATTTGTCGAGGGTTTAATTGCATTACTTAGTTTATGGCCTTCTTCAGCAACTCTGCATAGTGGTTTTGGGCTTTGAGAATAAGGTCACATAATTCCCGGACTGCACTATTGCCACCAGTCTGAGTGGTGACCAAATGGGCAAACTCTTTTACTGCTTCATGTGCTTGAGCAGGGCAGACTCGCATACCAGCATCCTTCATCATCGCAAGATCAGGCCAGTCATCACCCATCACAGCGCAATCAGCTAGATTAAGTCCAAGGGTTTTAACCACTTGTTCGAATGCTAACGCTTTATTTTCTACACCCATATGTACATGTTTGATCCCGAGCTCTTCACAGCGAGCCAAAACCATCTTGGAGTTTCGACCGGTGATGATTGCCGTTGGAATACCGCACTGCTCAAGTAATTTGATGCCCAAACCATCCTGAATATCAAACGCCTTTAGCGATTCTTTTCCATCTGCTCCTATCCAAACCTGGCCATTGGTAAGTACGCCATCCACGTCTAAGACGAGCAGTTTTACTTTGCCAGCGCGCTCCCATGCTTGTGGAAATTGCGCTAGAGGGTTGGTGTTATGGGTATTGAAAGCGCTCGGCATAAAAGTTTAACTAAGTAAGGGTAAGAGGCTGGATTAAATCACTTTTGCAGCGAATAAATCGTGCAGATTAAGGGCGCCCAATAGCTGACCATTGCTATCTGTAACCACTAAATGATTAATGCGATGTTTTTCCATCATCTCGATTGCCTCTTCCGCCAGAAGTTCTGGAGGAATCGTGCGAGGGCCAGGTGTAGTAGCGCTTTTGAGGGTAATTGCATCTAGATTAGTACTCTTTTCTAGCAAGCGACGCAAATCACCATCCGTCAGAATGCCAAATACTTTGTTATCTTTTTCTAAGGTCACAACCATACCCATTCGCTTCGAAGTCATTTCTAATAGGGCGTCTTGTAAGGAAGACTCAATTGAAATCTTTGGGGTGTCGTCAAAACTACGCATCACTTCGCTGACATGCATTAATTGCTTACGACCAAGTCTGCCACCCGGATGCGAGCGTATGAAATCTTCCGCTTCGAAACCTCTTGCATCTAAGAGCGCAACCGCTAAGGCATCACCCATTGCCAAGGCTGCAGTGGTGCTAGTTGTTGGAGCTAAATTGAGTGGGCAAGCTTCTTTTTCAACACTAGTATCCAGATGGGCATCTGCTAGCTTAGCTATAGAGGAATTCGGGGCGCCAGTGAGTGCAATGAGTTTTGCGCCGGTACGTTTGACGATGGGCACGATAGTTAATAGCTCATCAGTCTCACCAGAATTCGAAAGAGCGACAAACACATCCTCACGAGTCACCATGCCTAAATCACCATGGCTGGCTTCGGCTGGATGGACAAAAAAAGCAGGTGAGCCGGTAGATGCAAAAGTGGCAGCAATTTTGCGAGCAATGTGGCCAGATTTACCAATGCCCGAAACCACAATTCTGCCCTTGCAAGCATGGAGTAGCTCAACAGCCAGCACAAGGGCATCAGCATTAGCGCCTTCAAGGCGATCGCGCATGGTTTGTAGTGCAGCAGCCTCAATAGTGAGGGTGTCGCGCGCAAGCTTTAGGGTACGTTCACGAGTCTTAGCTATCATCAAGTAAGTATATGCCGTCAGTCCTTCAATTAACCCTCATTCTCCTGGCCTCGGGTGTGGCCGGAGTGGTTATTTTCCGCTATTTTGGATTACCCCCTATTTTGGGCTATTTGGCCATTGGGGTGCTCATAGGCCCGCATGCCCTGGGCTTCGCGAACGATTCAGCTACGGTGAAGTATTTGGCTGAATTTGGGGTGGTTTTCCTGATGTTTTCGATCGGCCTCGAATTTAACCTTCATAAGCTTCGGTCAATGCGCAAGATCGTCTTTGGCCTTGGTGCTAGTCAAGTCATCTTGACAATGCTTTTGGCTGTCCCTGCCAGTCTTTTAATGAACTGGATTTATCCGATTTCATGGCATGCGGCAATTGCTCTAGGCGGAGCCCTAGCGATGTCATCCACCGCTATTGTCACTAAGCTGATTTCAGATCGAGCTGAATTAGAAACCGAGCATGGTCGGAATGTGATTGGTATCTTACTGTTCCAAGATTTAGCTGTAGTCTTCTTGTTAATTTTGCTGCCGTCTCTGGGTAAGAACCCTTCAGACTTATTTGTTGCTCTCACTGCAGCCTCAATCAAAATCACGATCGCTTTAGTACTCATTTTCTTCATTGGCCAATCGATCATGAGTCACTGGTTCAAGTTGGTTGCTAAGTTACGGTCACAAGAGTTGTTCATGTTAAATCTCTTGTTAATTGTGTTGGGAATGGCAGGCCTAACAGAGTACTTTGGTTTGTCATTAGCGCTTGGGGCATTCTTAGCTGGTATGTTGATTTCAGAAACGCCTTATCGACATCAGGTAGAAGAAGACGTTAAGCCATTTCGTGATGTCTTGCTAGGGCTTTTCTTTATAACGATTGGCATGTTGCTAGATTTCAATGTCATTCGTGAGCAGTGGCTATTGGTTTTGGTCTTGTTAATAGGCCCACTGATATTCAAGTTCAGTCTGATTGCCCTGTTGTCACGGGTCTTCGGCTCTAGCCCTGGTATATCGATTCGAACTGGCTTGTGTCTGGCTCAGGCAGGGGAATTCGGATTTGTTTTGCTGACTCAAATTGACGGCTTAGATTTAATTGATCCAATCTTGAGTCAAGCAGTGCTCGCTGCGATGTTGATTTCCATGTTCGGCGCTCCATTTTTGATTGAATATAGCGATCGCATCGCAATGCGTTTCTCAAGTAATGAGTGGCTATTGCAATCCCTTGCTTTGACGCGGGTTGCCGCAAAAACTGTGCGCAATGAAAATCATGTGGTGATTTGTGGGTTTGGCCGGTCAGGTCAGAGCTTGGCACGTATGCTCGATCAAGAAAAGATTCCTTATATCGCTTTGGATTTGGATCCGGATCGCGTTAAAGAAGCTGCTGCTGCTGGAGATAACGTTGTCTATGGAGATGCGAGTCGAGAGAACTATTTGGTAGCTGCTGGACTCTCCAGGGCGAAAGCAGTAGTCATTACATATGCCGATACTGGTGCAAGCTTGCGAGTCTTGCGACAAGTGGAACATTTGCGTCCTGGTATGACAGTGCTGGTGCGAACACGAGATGATGCTGACATTGCTAAGCTGCAAGCTGCTGGCGCCACAGAGGTAGTACCTGAGTTAATTGAAGGCAGCCTCATGATTGCCTCCCATGTTTTATTAATTATGGGTGTTCCAATGCGGAAGGTAGTCAGACGCATTACTAGTGCACGCGAAGAGCGCTATAGCTTATTAAGAGGTTATTTCCGTGGCTCAGCCGACGACGACTTTGGTTCTAATGAATCTTGGCGTCTGCATGCGATTACGTTGTTGCCGCACTCTCAAGCAGTTGGCAAAGCCCTGGGCGAGCTTCATCTTGAGAGCGACGGCGTTAATGTGCAAGCTGTGCGCCGCAAAGAGGCCAACTCAGATTATGTCAAGTTAGTGCTTAGCCCTGAACTAATCCTGCAAGCGAATGACATTTTGGTGATCTCAGGTAATTCAGAGGCAACCGATTTGGCTGAAGCGAAGTTACTCTGAGATCTATCGATCTTGCCGATTACTTCTTTTTCTTAGCAGTTGGAGTTTTGCGAGTAAGTAATGGCGCTAAGTAATGACCAGTAAAGCTCGCTTCGTTCTTAGCCACTTCTTCAGGCGTGCCGGTAGCAATAATTAAGCCACCTCCAGCGCCGCCTTTAGGCCCTAAATCAATTATCCAATCGGCAGTCTTGATCACATCTAGGTTGTGCTCAATGATGACGATTGTGTTGCCTTGTTTCTTGAGAGTTTGGATAACCGTTAATAAAAGTTGAATGTCATGAAAATGCAAACCGGTTGTTGGCTCATCCAAGATATACAGTGTTCTGCCAGTATCCCGTTTAGATAACTCCAAGGAAAGCTTTACACGTTGCGCTTCGCCGCCTGACAGGGTGGTAGCGCTTTGCCCAAGCTTGACATAACCAAGGCCAACATCCAGCAGGGTTTTCAGTTTACGTTTAACGACCGGCACAGCTTCAAAGAATTCATGAGCTTGTTCAATCGTCATTGAAAGTACTTCATGGATATTCTTGCCCTTGTAGCGAATATCTAAGGTCTCCCGGTTATAGCGTTTTCCATGGCACACATCGCAAGGTACATACACATCTGGCAAGAAGTGCATCTCTACTTTGAGAACGCCGTCGCCTTCACAAGAGTCGCAGCGACCTCCTTTAACGTTAAAAGAGAAGCGGCCAGCTTCGTAGCCTCGCTCACGTGATGCTGGAACACCTGCAAAGAGTTCTCTAATAGGTGTGAAGAGCCCCGTATAGGTGGCGGGATTTGAACGAGGTGTTCTGCCAATCGGGGATTGGTCAACACTAATGACTTTATCGAAATGCTCCAGACCCTTGATTGCATCATGCGCTGCCGGCTCTGCATTAGAGCCATAGAGATGATGAGCCACTGCATGATGCAAAGTATCATTGATTAATGTCGACTTCCCAGAGCCAGATACGCCTGTTACGCAAGTGAGTAAGCCAACTGGAATCTTTGCATGTACCGATTGCAAGTTATTACCGCGTGCACCGATGATCTCTAAAAAGCGATCATTTACAGGGATGCGTTTTTCGGGAACAGCAATCGCTTCGCGACCAGAAAGATAGGCCCCAGTTAGCGAGTTGGGATTTGCCTCAACCTCTGCCGGAGTTCCTTGGGCAACAATCTCACCACCATGAACGCCTGCACCAGGGCCAATATCAATGACCCAGTCAGAGGCACGAATCATATCTTCATCGTGCTCAACCACTAAGACACTGTTACCTAAGTCGCGTAAGTGTTTCAGGGTACCGATGAGTCGATCATTATCACGCTGATGCAGACCAATAGAGGGTTCATCCAACACATACATCACGCCCGTTAAGCCAGAGCCAATTTGGGAAGCGAGGCGAATACGCTGGGCTTCACCGCCAGAAAGAGTATCAGCACTGCGCTCAAGTGATAGGTAGTCCAGACCTACATCGTTCAGAAAGCGTAAACGAGCGCTGATTTCTTTCACAATCTTATCGGCGATTTCTCGTTTGGCGCCTTTAAGCTCAAGCGCTTCGAAATATTCTTTTGCTTCTTTAAGAGGTAGGGCGCTGATTTCATAAATGGCACGCGATTGTTTTTTATCACCCACTTTGACAAAGCGCGCCTCTTTGCGAAGACGACTGCCATTACATTCTGGGCAGGTCTGAACATTTTGATAACGCGCGAGTTCTTCGCGGACCGTCATCGAATCGGTCTCGCGATAGCGTCGTTCAAAGTTCGCTACGATGCCCTCAAAGGCATGTTCACGAATACTATTTTTGCCACGTTCGTTAATGTATTCAAACGGAATAGTGACTTCCCCAGAACCCAATAAGACGAGATCCTGCTGCTTCTTGGAGAGAGTCTCAAATGGTTTCTCTACGTCAAAGCCACCATGCTTAGCAAGGGTCTGCAACAGTTTGAAGTAGAACTGATTGCGGCGATCCCAGCCTTTGATAGCGCCGGAGGCTAGTGATAAATCGGGGTGCGCCACAATCCTTTTAGGGTCAAAGAAAGATTGATGTCCAAGACCATCACAAGATGGACAAGCACCCATCGGATTATTAAATGAGAATAAACGCGGCTCTAATTCCTGAAGCGAGTATGAGCAAATCGGGCAAGCAAACTTGCTAGAGAAAATCATTTCTTTGCCGGTATCCATATCGACGATCATGGCTTTGCCGTCAGCAAGACGGAGGGCGGTCTCGAAAGATTCGGCAAGACGTTGCTGAATATCAGGACGCACTTTAATGCGATCAACTACCACTTCGATTGAATGCTTATCGTTTTTCTTCAGAACTGGTAGTTGGTCTACTTCAAATATTTCTGCTTTAGCGGCATTGGCCGTGCCGCCACCAGAGCGCACACGAAAGCGAACAAAGCCTTGAGCTTGCAGGTCCTGGAAGAGATCGACGAATTCGCCTTTGCGCTCACTCACTACGGGAGCAAGAATCATGAGCTTGGTATCTTCAGGCATTGATAGAACGGTATCGACCATTTGAGAAACGCTTTGCGCTTCTAGGGGAAGATCGTGATCTGGACAATGGGGCGTTCCTGCGCGCGCAAATAGTAAGCGTAGGTAATCATGAATCTCTGTAACTGTGCCAACAGTCGAGCGAGGATTGTGACTCGTTGCTTTTTGTTCAATCGAAATCGCTGGTGAGAGCCCTTCAATCGTATCGACATCGGGTTTTTCCATCAACTGCAAAAACTGACGCGCATAAGCAGAGAGTGACTCTACGTAGCGGCGTTGACCTTCCGCATAGAGGGTGTCAAAAGCCAATGAGCTCTTACCTGAACCTGATAAGCCAGTCAGCACGACAAGTTTCTCTCTAGGAATGTCTAGATTGATGTTTTTGAGGTTGTGGGTGCGTGCACCACGGATCTTAATTTCGTTATTCATGATTTTTTAGCGTAACTTGTTAATATAGCTCTTTCCCATGAATCCTTCTGAACTCCGCTCTACTCTGGCCTTAGCAGGCATCTTTGGCCTCCGAATGCTGGGCCTTTTTCTGCTATTACCGGTCTTTAGCATCCATGCCCGAGGCTTGCCTGGTGGTGAGCATGCTCTCTGGGTGGGCTTGACGCTGGGCATCTTCAATATCGTTCAGGCTTGCTTTTACATTCCATTGGGCCGTTTATCGGACCGAATTGGTCGCAAACCAGTGGTTTTATGGGGTCTTTCCTTATTTGTAGCTGGTGCCCTCATCTGTGCCGCCAAGGATGACTTGCTCTGGATAGCAATTGGCCGGGGCGTAATGGGGGCAGGAGCAGTTTCTGCAGCGATTTCTGCCTGGGTGGCAGATTTAACCCGTGAACAGGTTCGCACCAGGGCAATGGCATTAGTGGGCGGCAGTATTGCTTTGTCATTTGCCTTATCCCTAGTAATTGCTGCTCCGATTTATCAGGTCATTGGCTTAAACGGAATTTTTATTGTCTTAGCTATTCTGGGTGTGCTTGCGATGTTTGTAACTTATTACGTTTTGCCAACGAGTAAGCCTGAAGTCAAAGTGCAGCAAGCCTCTTTAAAAGAAGTGTTCCTTCGTCCAGACTTGTTGCGCTTGAATCTTGGCGTGTTTGTATTGCATGCTACACAAGTGGCGATGTTCTTGGTTGTGCCACGCCTTTTAGTGCAGGCAGGTTTGCCGCTCTCATCACATTGGGAAATTTATCTCCCAGTAGTACTTCTATCATTTGTCTTCATGGCCCCAGCAATTATTTACGGTGAGAAGAAACAGCGCTTACGTTTGGTATTGCTAATAGCTATCATTTTATTATTCATTGCTGAGGTGGTATTTACTCAAGCTACATCGGTAATGATGATTGCTCTTGCGCTATTGATTTACTTTGTAGGTTTTAACCTGCTTGAAGCTTTGCAACCTTCTTTGGTGTCCCGTTTTGCAAAAGAATCGAAGGGTACCGCCTTAGGCGTGTACAACACCACACAGTCAATTGGCCTATTCTCTGGTGCTGTAATTGGGGGTTATTTGATGGATAGCCATGGTGATTTATCGGTCTTTGCCATGGGTGCCGCCCTCTTAGTTTGCTGGCTTATAATTGCCTGGTCTATGGGTGAAATGCCTGCGAGGTCAGCAGAATCAAAGGCAGTGGCCTCAGAGACTTAGCCTTAGCTTTATTTTTTAGTAGTAATAACAGTAGTATTTTTTCTTCGGGAGACAACATGGCTTCGGTAAATAAGGTCATCATCGTAGGTAATGTAGGACGTGATCCAGAAACACGTTATATGCCAAGCGGCGACGCTGTTACTAATATTTCAGTAGCAACATCAGATCGCTACAAAGACAAGCAAACTGGCGAAATGAAGGAAACCACAGAATGGCATCGTGTTGCATTCTTTGGCAAGCTTGCAGAAATCGCTGGGCAGTATCTCAAAAAAGGTTCACAAGTGTATGTTGAAGGTCGTTTGCGCACCCGCAAATGGACTGATGCTAGTGGCCAGGAAAAGTACTCCACTGAGATCGTTGCAGAAACAATGCAAATGCTCGGTGGTAAGCCAGTAGGCGGAAGCGGTGACGGTGGCGAAAGCTATGCACGCTCAAAGCCGGCTGAGCAGTCTGCTCCAGCATCATCAAATGCCGCATCACTCGGCGCAATGGATGACGATATTCCGTTCTAAGAATGACTAATGAATTCACTGGTAATTTGCTGGTGAGTTGAATAGCAAAAACCCCTTCTAGGTTTTCCTATAAGGGGTTTTTATTTAGCTCTATTCAAAATAGATTTTTTTACTGGCGTGCATGTCGAATGTTTTCAGGCCATGGCGAGTTGTGATCCGTTCTGAAGGGGTTGATGTCCAGTCCACCGCGTCGTGTGTAACGAGCATAAACAGAGAGTTTCTCAGGTTTGCATTGGCGTTTGATATCGCAGAAGATGGTTTCAACACAATGCTCATGAAACTCGCCTAATTGCCTAAATCCGATGAGGTAACGTAATAAACCCTCTTCAAGGATGGGGCGACCCTGGTAACGGATTTGAACGCTAGCCCAGTCGGGTTGACCAGTTACGGGGCAATTGGATTTGAGTAGGTGTGAAACCAGGCATTGCTCAATCGGACCAAAGTCTTCATTAATGCCAAGCAATGAGGGATCGGCGCTCAGACTCGGTTCAACTTCAATATCGAGGCGATCCATCAAAACACCACCCATTTCTTGCATCCCTTTTTTGGCAACCGGTTCAGTTGGATGAATGCGAGTAGTAATCTTGCTGCCCGCTACTGAAGATAGGTCTGCGATGAGTTTTTCACGAACCTCTGCTTCATCTTCAAAGCGCGTGTTGTTGAGGCTATTGAGATAAAGCTTGAATGATTTGGACTCAATCATGTTTGGCGAGTCAGCTGGAATTTGAAACTCAGCCAAAGCAATCTGGGGTTTCCCTTTTTTATTCAGCCAGCTTAGCTCAAATGCATTCCAAATATCGATACCCACAAATGGCAGGGCTTGACCTTCTTTGAGGCCGAGTTTTTTACGGTTCTCCATTCTTGGAATGGGAAAAAGCAAGCCTGGATCATATTGATCGGGATATTGTGTGTTTTGTCCAAGTGGAAGTATTGCCATGGATTACTCTATTTTGCTTTGGGCCTGTTCGAAACGCCTGATACAACATGGCCGGTAGGTGCTACTGAAGCAGCTGATTGGCAATGTCCAGTTTGATCATCAAAGAAAAAATCAGGTTCAAATTCGCGGAGGAATTCGCTCTTGGATAGACCCCCTAAGAACATCGCCTCATCGACATCAATACCCCAGGCCATCAAAGTGCGAATCGCGCGCTCATGCGCTGGTGCAGAACGTGCAGTAACTAATGCAGTACGAATACGCATGCCATTCTCGCTAGTAGAACGCTGCAGTCTATGTAACGCTTCTAGTAAGGGCTTGAAAGGCCCAGGAGGCAATGGGATATCTACCTTCTTACTCTCATGATCGACAAAAGCTTCAAGCCCTTTATTCTGGAAGACCTGTTCAGCTTCGTCAGAAAAAAGAACGGCGTCTCCGTCAAAGGCAATGCGGATTTCATTGGGATGTGATTCAGCAGTCTTGCTTGATTCTGGATAGACGCGCGCTGCAGGAAAGCCTGCATCAATTGTTGCTCTCACATCATCTTCGTTGGCAGATAAGAACAGGTTGGCATGCAATGAGCGTAGGTAGTGATAGGGAGGGCGTCCTCTAGTGAATACACCACGTTCTAAATGCAAACCATGATGCTCTGCGGAGCGGAAGACACGCAGGCCACTCACAGGATCATTACGAGAGAGAATGACAACCTCTACACGTTGCTCGCCCTCTTCATTAAAAGCTAGGAGCTTTTTCACCAAAGGAAATGCCACACCAGTTTGTGCGGCAACTCCCAGGCGCTCTAGCTGTAGCTTCATGTAGGCGCTATCGTCGGTTGCCTCAAAAATATTGTTTTCTTCTTCAAAATCAAACAGGGCGCGCGAAGAGATCGCAACAACGAGTTTTCCGGTGAGTGTGTATGACATCTGACGAATTACATCTTATTTAAGAAAGAGGCGGTAAGCGGGATTATTGCTTTCGTCCCAATGTGGGTAGCCAAGACTTGCTAAGAAGTTTTGAAATTTCTTCTGCTCATTCTTGGGAACTTGAATACCCACCAGGATGCGCCCATAGTCAGCACCATGATTGCGGTAGTGAAACAAGCTGATATTCCAGTTAGGCGCCATGCTCGTTAAAAACTTCATCAATGCACCCGGGCGCTCTGGGAATTCAAAGCGATATAGCAATTCGTCTTTAGCTAGCGCAGAGTGCCCTCCAACCATATGACGTAAGTGTGACTTCGCCAACTCATCATGGGTAAGATCAATTGTTGCAAACTTCGCTTTAGTGAAGTGCTTTGCAATTGCTTCGCTATCGCCTGATTTTTGGGTGCTGATGCCCACAAATATATGCGCTTCGCTTTGATCGCCAATACGATAGTTAAATTCAGTGACGTTGCGTTTGCCGAGTAGTTCACAAAAGCGTTTAAAGGAACCACGCTCTTCGGGGATAGTGACGGCAAATACTGCTTCGCGGAATTCGCCAACGTCTGCACGCTCTGCTACAAAACGCAGACGGCTAAAGTTCATATTGGCGCCACAAGCAACTGCCACCAAAGTTTTTTTCTTGATACGCTTTTTCTCGACATACTTCTTCATGCCCGCTATAGCTAAGGCCCCAGCTGGCTCGAGGATGCTACGGGTATCAGTAAAGACATCGTTAATTGCGGCGCAGATCTCATCGGTATCTACCAGGATGATTTCATCGACTACTTTTTTGCAAATACGGAAAGTTTCTTTGCCGACTAATTTCACAGCAGTGCCATCAGAGAACAGACCAACATCTTTCATCTCAATCCGCTTGTTGGCTTTAAGCGAACGATTCATAGCATCTGAGTCTGAGGCTTGCACGCCAATCACTTTCGTTTTTGGGCTTATGGCTTTGACGTATTCGCCAATGCCAGAAATCAGTCCGCCACCACCGATAGCTACAAATACCGCGTCAATGGGCTCCTGGTGTTGCTGAAAAATTTCTTGAGCAATCGTGCCTTGTCCAGCAATGACATCAGGATCATCAAATGGGTGGACAAAAGTCAGACCCCTTTTTTCACCCAAGACTTCTGAATACTTAAAGGCGTCGCTATAGGACTCACCGTGAAGAATAATTTCCACCCATGAGCCGCCTCTGGCCTTAACAGCATCAATTTTTAAGCTTGGAGTGGTGATTGGCATCACGATGACTGCCTTGCATTTCATCTTGGCTGCTGAGAGAGCAACCCCCTGAGCGTGATTACCGGCTGAAGCGGATATAACACCCCGCTTTAGGGCTTCCGGGGGGAGATGGGCCATCTTGTTATAGGCGCCACGCAATTTAAAGGAGAAAACCGGCTGGTTATCCTCCCTTTTGAGTAGGACCTGGTTACCCAAACGCTTAGTGAGTTCTGGAGCGAGCTGGAGCTCTGTTTCCCTGGCTACGTCATAGACGCGAGCCGATAAAATTTTCTTTAAATAGTTCGTTGCCATCCAATGAGCGTACCACGGATGGCTCCTAAGCCCTTAGATTTGCAAGGGTTTATCCCTTTGAGCAACAACTTTCCCCATTTCCTGCCACTATCAGGTTCGCTCAATTAAAATGCTTATTTATCAAATATGTTGCTATGAATGCCCCATTAGCTTTGAATCAGTTGTTAGACGCCGAGGCGGGATCTCCCCGCTTGCGTGAAATTCCCTACAACTACACCTCCTTTTCTGATCGAGAGATTGTTATTCGCTTGTTGGGCGAGGAGTCATGGCGTGTTCTGAATGATTTACGGGGCGTTCGCCGCACCGGTCGTTCTGCTCGGATGTTGTTTGAAATCTTGGGCGATATTTGGGTGGTTCAACGCAATCCATTTTTGCAGGACGATCTATTAGATAACGCTAATCGCCGCCAGCAATTGGTTGATGCCTTATGGCATCGCTTAGGCGAAGTGAAGAAACGCAACAGCGGTGACTCCGTTGATCAAGTAGAAATTTTATTGAGTGCTGCTGATCGCGCAATTGAAAATTTTGCGAATGGCTTTAAGGAAGTCGAGCAAATTCGTAAACGCGCTCGTAAGGAATTAGGACGTCATACTGCTAGCGACAATATTTGTTTTGATGGCGTATCTCGTGCTGCGCACGTCACTGATGCAACCGACTGGCGCGTAGAGTTTCCATTGGTTGTGCTTAAGCCGGATTATGAATCTGAAATTCCGGGTCTAGTTAAAGCGTGTGTGGAATTAGGTCTCACGATTATCCCTCGTGGAGGCGGCACTGGTTATACCGGTGGTGCGATACCTTTATATGCAATGTCTGCAGTAATTAATACTGAGAAGTTGCAAGATATCGGCGGTGTGAAGTCTAAGCATTTACCTGGCGTAGACCATGAGGTCTCCACTATCTTTACTGGTGCTGGCGTTGTCACTCGCCGTGTATCTGACGCTGCAGAGCATGCTGGGCTGGTATTTGCGGTTGACCCTACTTCTGCTGATGCAAGCTGCATCGGTGGCAACATTGCCATGAATGCTGGCGGTAAAAAGGCGGTTCTCTGGGGGACTGCTCTCGATAATCTCGTTAGTTGGCGCATGGTGGATCCGCAAGGAAATTGGCTTGACGTTGAACGTCTTGAGCATAACCTTGGCAAGATCCATGACGTAGCAACTGTTCGATTTCAATTAACTTGGTCTGATGGTAATAGTGAGCCTGGTCAACGGATTCTGAAAACAGAATTATTAGAAGTTGAAGGCAAACGTTTTCGTAAAGAAGGTTTAGGTAAAGACGTTACGGATAAATTTTTATCTGGCTTACCGGGTGTACAAAAAGAAGGTTGCGATGGTTTGATTACTAGCGCAACTTGGGTATTACATCGTATGCCCAAATTCATGCGTACGGTTTGCCTAGAGTTCTTTGGTCAAGCGCGTGAGGCTATTCCGAGTATTGTCGAGATTAAAGCGTACTTAGATGGTTTGAGCAAGCAAGGTGGCCCCATCTTGGCTGGCCTAGAACATCTGGATGATCGCTATCTAAAAGCAGTGGGCTACTCTACAAAATCGAAGCGTAATAGCTTGCCGAAGATGGTATTGATTGGCGACATCGCTGGTGATAATGAGGAAGCTGTCGCAGCGGCCACTAGTGAAGTGGTACGGATGGCAAACTTGCGTGTCGGCGAAGGCTTTGTAGCAGTGAGTACTGAAGCTCGTAAGAAATTCTGGCTAGATCGCGCTCGTACTGCTGCGATTGCACGTCATACCAACGCTTTTAAGATTAACGAAGACGTCGTGATCCCCTTGCCACGTATGGGGGAGTACACGGATGGCATTGATCGCATCAATATAGAGTTGTCCCTCAAAAATAAATTACAAATACTAGATGGCCTGGAATTATTCTTGAAAAAGAGTGCCTTGCCATTAGGTAAGAGCGATGCAGAGTACGAAATTCCTACTGCAGAAATCTTAGGGGATCGCGTTCAGCAGGCAGTAGAGCTGATTGCTAAAGTGCGCACCCGCTGGGCTGGCTGGCTGATGCAGATGGATAATTACTTTCCGCAATTGCAAGATTTCAGTTTGCGCGCTTCATGGAAAGAGGAAGTGCGCACTGAATTGCGCATTATTTTCGGCGGCTTGGCGTTTGAACCCATTCTTGCAGAATTAGAAGCAATTCATAAGAACATTTTGCGCAAGCGTGTTTTTGTTGCTTTACATATGCATGCCGGTGACGGAAATGTGCACACCAATATTCCCGTGAACTCCGATGATTACGAGATGTTGCAAGATGCCCATCGTTCGGTTGCTCGCATCATGAAATTAGCCCGCTCATTAGACGGTGTGATTTCTGGTGAACACGGCATCGGCATTACCAAGCTCGAATATTTGACAGAAGACGAGTTAAAAGATTTTCGTAGCTATAAAAATCGCGTTGACCCTGAAGGTAGATTCAATAAGGGCAAACTCATGCCGCATGCGGATTTGAGTCTGGCCTATACACCTAGCTTTGGTTTAATGGGACATGAATCCATCATCATGCAACAGAGTGATATTGGTGCGATTGCCGATAGCGTGAAAGATTGCTTACGTTGTGGAAAATGCAAACCCGTTTGTGCAACTCATGTACCACGCGCTAACTTACTTTATAGTCCGCGGGACAAAATATTAGCTACTTCATTGTTGATTGAAGCATTCTTGTATGAAGAGCAAACGAGGCGTGGTGTTTCAATCAAGCATTGGGAGATGTTTGATGATGTAGCGGCGCATTGCACGGTTTGTCATAAGTGTTTAACCCCTTGCCCAGTCAAAATTGACTTTGGTGATGTCACTATGAATATGCGCAACCTCTTGCGCAAGATGGGACAGCAACGTTTCAATCCTGGAACAGCTGCATCGATGTTTTTCTTGAATGCTACCAGCCCAGAAACGATCCATTTGGCACGTAAGACCATGATTGGTTGGGGTTATAAGTTGCAGCGCTTGGGAAATGATGTGTTGCGGAAATTCGCTAAGCAACAAACAGCGCATCCTCCAGCCACAGTCGGAAAGCCTAGCGTTAAAGAACAGGTCATTTTCTTTGTAAATAAGAAAATGCCTGGAAACTTGCCCAAGAAAACTGCGCGTGCTCTGTTAGATATTGAAGATGCGAACTATGTGCCGATCATTCGCGATCCAAAAACTACTTCAGCGGATACTGAAGCAGTGTTTTATTTTCCGGGTTGCGGATCTGAGCGATTATTCTCACAAGTAGGCCTAGCAACCCAAGCAATGCTGTGGAATGTCGGCGTGCAAACGGTCTTGCCGCCAGGCTATCTCTGCTGTGGTTACCCACAACGTGGTAACGGAGACTTTGATAAAGCAGAAAAAATGATTACTGACAATCGCGTGCTGTTCCATCGCGTTGCCAATACTCTGAACTACTTGGATATTAAGACTGTAGTGGTGTCTTGCGGCACTTGTTACGATCAATTGGCTGGATACCAGTTTGATCAGATCTTTCCTGGCTGTCGCATTATTGATATACATGAGTTCTTGGCAGAGAAGGGCGTCAAGCTCTCTGGAGTCACGGGTGTGAAGTATATGTATCATGACCCTTGCCACTCTCCCATGAAGTTGCAAGATCCATTGAAGACTGTAAACGAACTTATTCAATTGGAAGATGGCAAAGCGATTGCTAAGAATGATCGTTGTTGCGGTGAGGCAGGTACGCTCGCAGTAACGCGTCCAGATATTTCTACCCAAGTACGCTTCCGTAAGCAAATTGAGATGGAGAAAGGCGCCAATGATCTGCGCAAAGGTGACTTTACGGGTCAGGTGAAGGTATTAACCAGTTGCCCATCTTGCTTGCAAGGTTTGACTCGCTTCGATGCAGATAGTGATACCACTGCCGATTACATTGTGGTGGAGATGGCTCAAAAATTACTCGGTGAAAACTGGATGCAAGATTACGTTGCTAAAGCTAACCAAGGTGGTATTGAAAGGGTTCTGGTTTAATGATTCCTACTAATGTCGTGGTTCATCAACAATCCAAGGTATTGGAACTCTCTTATGAGAATGGCGCTACTTTTCGTCTGCCATTTGAATTTCTCAGAGTGTTATCTCCATCTGCTGAGGTACAAGGTCACGGACCTGGACAAGAAACTTTGCAAACGGGTAAGCGCGATGTGTTGATTGCCAATTTAGAGCCCGTTGGGCATTACGCCTTAAAGCCTAGTTTTTCAGACGGCCATGATTCAGGCCTGTATTCTTGGGACTTCTTGCAGTATTTGTGTGAGAACCAGGAGCAATTATGGCAAGCGCATTTAGATAAATTGGCCGCTGCAGGTCTTGATCGAGATGCACCTATGGGGCAGCAAGGTCATTCACATGACCATTCTTGTGGAAGTCACTAATGAGTAAAACCCATTTCGGTTATCAAAGTGTTGATGAGGCTGAAAAAGCTGCTAAGGTTGCTGAGGTATTCCATTCGGTAGCGAGTAAATATGATGTGATGAATGACTTGATGTCATTTGGCCTCCACCGTCTTTGGAAAAAAATTACGATCGCACGTGCACAAGTACGTCCTGGTCAAAAAGTATTAGATATCGCTGGTGGTACGGGTGATCTAGCGGCGGCGTTTGCAAAAGCAGCTGATTGGGGTCGCAATTCCGAGGCGCAAGTTTGGTTAAGTGACATTAATGCATCTATGCTGGGAGTCGGCCGTGACCGCTTGTTAGATCGTGGCATGGCCTTGCCTTGCGTACAGTTTGATGCAGAGAAAATTCCGTTTCCCAACAACCATTTTGACGTTGTCACAGTGGCTTTTGGTTTGCGCAATATGACGCATAAGGATGTCGCTTTAGGTGAGATGTGTCGTGTGATTAAACCGGGTGGTCGTGTTTTGGTTTTAGAGTTTTCAAAACCAGATGCCTTTTTGCAGCCGGTATATGACACGTATTCTTTCAAGGTCTTGCCTTGGCTAGGCGAAAAGATTGCCCAGGATTCTGAGAGTTATCGTTATTTAGCAGAATCAATTCGTATGCATCCGGATGCAGAAACCCTCAAAGAAATGATGTTGGGGGTAGGTTTTGATGAAGTAGAAACCCATAGAATGACTGGGGGTATCGTTGCCTTACATATTGGTATTAAATACTGATAGTTGTATAGTTTTTAAACTCTTAAAAACTAATGAAGTAAAGCAGTTATAAGAAGGGGTAATTAAAAATGAATCAACATTTTTTTAAAGCAGTTCTATTAAGCTTGACATTGATCTTTGCATCTATTGGATATGTTGACGCAGCACGCTTGGGTGGCGGTAAAAGTATCGGACGCGCACCTAGTGCACCAATTCAAAAGCAAGCCGCTCCTGTGCAAAAGCCAGTTCAGCAAGCTCAACCTACTGCTCCAGCACCTGCACCTCAGGCGCCAACTCCGAGTCGCTTTGGTGGCATGGGTGGACTCTTGGGTGGCCTAGCTGCTGGGTTGGGTATTGGCTATCTCTTATCGCATTTTGGTTTGGGCGAAGGTGCCTCATCTTTAATCACTGGTTTACTGATTGCAATGTTGGCTGGTTTTGTGATCATGTTTGTAATTAGAAAATTACTGCCAGCAATGTCAGGCGCAGGTAATAACGCTCCTGTGCCAACGGGGATGCAGCGCAATAATATTGAGCAAGCGCCTAGGCAGGAACCTGCGTTTACGCCAGCAGCCAATGCATTTGGCGGTGTGAGCAACGAACCGGAACCTTTTCAATCCACGCTTCCCCCTGGATTTGACCAGCAGGCCTTTTTGGACAATGCCAAACAGTACTTTGTCACTTTGCAAAAATCTTGGGATCAAGGCGATCTTGCTTCTTTGCGCGAATTTACAACCCCTGACATGTTTGCCACGATCCAGCAAGATTTAGCAGGACGAACAGACAGCGCCAATCAAACCGATGTGCTTACGATTAATGCGCAACTTTTGGGTATTGAGACTGCTGATGCCCACTATTTCTGCAGTGTTCAGTTCAGTGGCATGATTCGCGAACAGCCAGGCGCTCCTGCGAGCGAGTTCTCTGAAATCTGGAATTTAAGCAAGCCTGTTGAGGGGCCTGGAGGCTGGGTACTAGCGGGTATCTCCCAGTTAGTTTAAGCTTTAGGTACTTTCCATTGGAAAACCCGCACTAGTGCGGGTTTTTTACACTCATGAACTCGCATTTATCTTCCACCCATACGATCGCTGCTGGCGCCACTTGCCAGGGTATCAACCATGTTCTGAGGTCTGAGCCTTGGGCATGCAGTGAGCTCGTTAAGCATTCTGGGAAATCGATTCTCTTGCAGCTTCCTATGGGGGCCCTCTGTTTTGAGATCAAGCCCGATGGATTGATGGGAGCTTTAAAGGAGACTAATAGCCCCTCCCTTACTTTAGAGGTTTCAGCACAGGCCTTGAGTGGTTTAGCCACAAGTACTGGTACTTTGCGTGAGCAAGCATTTAAAGCTGTCAAAATTACTGGTGATGCTGACTTAGCCCAATTATTGGGTCGTTTAGCCGGACAGTTGCGTTGGGAGTATGAGGAAGATTTGGCGCGGTTAATAGGAGATGCACCTGCGAACTTCGCGGTTCGGCAGGGTAAAAAATTCGCTTCCGCCAGTCGATCTGCTGCTAGTGACTTACTGGACAATGTCGTTGAGTACGTCAGTGAAGAGAGAAAAATACTTTTGAATAAACGAGACTTTATGGGTCGTAAATCCGAATTAAGCGACTTGCGAGAATCTGTTGACCGCATGGAAAAGCGTATTCAAATCTTAGAGCAAAAGGCTAAATAAATCGTGCGTCGAATTGCTCGCCTCTACTATATTTTCTTTACAGCTTGGCGCTATGGTTTATTGCCTTTATTGCGCGATCTATTAAAGCCGGGGATCCGCCGTAGTCTTTTAACAGTTCTATGTTGGGTATCTCCTGGAAGTCATTTGCCAAGAGGCGAACGCATTCGCTTAACCCTAGAGGCGCTTGGACCCATCTTTGTCAAATTTGGACAAGTCCTTTCTACGCGTCGCGATTTATTGCCTGAAGACATCGCTAATGAATTAGCAAAGTTACAAGATCAAGTTCCCCCCTTCTCTAATGAAGAGTCACGTCGCCTCATTGAAGAGGATCTAGGTCAGCCTATTGAAGCAGTTTTCACCAGCTTTGATGCCACTCCAGTAGCTAGCGCCTCAGTTGCCCAAGTGCACTTTGGAGTGCTGCGAGCCACGGAGAAGCATCCTGAGTGGGCAGGGCGGGCGGTAGCTATTAAGGTCTTACGCCCTGGCATTTTGCCAGTGATTGAGGGTGATTTAGCGTTAATGTATGACTTGGCTAAAGTCATTGAAAAGAGCTCTGAAGATGGCCGTCGTTTAAAGCCACGCGAGAATGTTGCAGAGTTTGATACCTATTTGCATGATGAGTTAGATCTGATGCGTGAAGCTGCGAATGCAAGCCAGTTACGCAGATACTTTATAGATTCTAAAAAACTGATGATTCCGGAGATGTATTGGGATCTTTGCCATACCAATGTCATTGTCATGGAAAGAATGTATGGTATTTCTATTGGACGCACTGCTGAGTTACGCGCAGCAGGTGTTGACTTTAAGAAGTTAGCCGCTGATGGGGTAGAAATATTTTTTACTCAAGTATTTGAATATGGTTTTTTCCATGCAGATATGCATCCGGGAAATATCATGATTAGCTTAGAGCCTGAAACGTTTGGACGTTTTATCTCTTTAGATTTTGGAATTGTGGGAGCCTTAAGCGAATCCGATAAGAATTATTTGGCCCTGAACTTCTTGGCTTTCTTCAATCGAGATTACCGTCGGGTTGCAGAATTGCACATTGAGTCTGGATGGGTTCCTGCAAATACCCGCGTTGAAGAATTAGAGGGCGCGGTGCGCTCTGTTTGTGAGCCTTACTTTGACCGTCCACTAAAAGAAATTTCTTTAGGAATTGTGTTGATGCGTTTGTTCCAAACTTCGCGTCGCTTCAAGGTAGAAATTCAGCCACAGTTAACCTTGTTGCAAAAAACCCTCTTGAATGTCGAAGGTTTGGCACGCCAATTGGATCCCGATCTAGATCTCTGGAAAACTGCCAAGCCAATCCTGGAAAAATGGATTAGCAGGCAATTGGGCTGGCGTGGGTTACTGGATGGGCTAAAGGAGGAGGCGCCTTCGTGGGCCAAAATCCTGCCTACTTTGCCACGCTTAATTGCCGATAGCTTGGCTCAAAGCCGACACCAAATAAAAGACCAAAATGGGGAATTAGAGGTCTTAAAGGCCCTTTTGCTTCAAGAAAGACACACTCATCGTGTCCTCGTAGGTGCAGTGCTCTTTGCGGGCGGGTTTTTGGCTGGAATTTTGATAATCAGCCTTGGCATTTATTAGCCTCTCGCTGATTGGCTCCTTAACCGCTAAAATAGCGGGTTAGGCAAAACATGAAAAAATACTTTATCGCTGGCATCCTGGTTTGGGCACCATTGTCGATCACCGTTTGGGTGATTGCATGGGGCCTGGGTTTGCTCGACGGTGTATTTGGGTCAGTAATGCACGCAATCATTGTGGTCCTTCCTCACGATGCTGCTTTAGATGTGCAACATTTCCGTGACCTCCCAGGTGTTGGCATATTGATCGTGATTGCTATCATCATGCTGACAGGATTATTAGCTATTAGTTTTGCTGGTCAATGGTGGTTAAAAATCTGGGATAGATTTGTTAATCGCATTCCAATTGTTCGTTCTATATATTCAAGTGTTCAACAAGTTTCCTCCACATTATTTTCTGGAAGCGGTCAGGCATTTAGTAAGGCCTTGTTAATTCGCTATCCCCATGCAGACTCTTGGGTGATTGCATTTCAAACGGGCATTCCTGCAAAAGAAGTCACTGCTAAATTGGGTGAAGATTACGTGAATGTATTCTTGCCGACCACTCCAAATCCTACCTCTGGTTTTTTCATGATTGTGCCGCGCGCACAAACGATTGAACTGGAGATGAGCGTGGAAGAAGCCCTGAAGCATATTGTGTCAATGGGTTCTGTACCACCAAATAGTTCTAGTGGTTTGACGGTAGCACCGTCACCACACCATTTTTGATTTTTAGGAAATTGTTATGTCGATGTTGATGCGCAGTCATACCTGTGGACAGGTAACCGATTCACTGATTGGTCAAGAGGTCACACTCTCCGGATGGGTTAACCGCCGCCGTGACCACGGAGGCGTGATCTTTATTGACTTGCGTGACCATCAAGGTTTTGTTCAGGTAGTGTGTGATCCAGATCGCCCAGAGATGTTTGGGCTTGCTGAGCAAGTACGTAACGAGTTCTGCATACAAATTAAGGGCCTCGTGCGTGCTCGTCCTGCCGGAACAGAGAACACAGATTTAGTCAGCGGGAAGGTAGAAGTACTTTGCCATAGCTTAGTAATACTCAATGCTTCCATCACCCCACCATTCCAGTTGGATGATGAAAATTTATCAGAGACTACTCGCTTAACGCATCGTGTGCTGGATCTGCGTCGCCCACAGATGCAAAAGAATTTGCGTTTACGTTATAACGTGGCAATGGAGTGCCGGCGTTATTTAGATGAAGCAGGCTTTATTGATATTGAGACTCCAATGTTGACAAAGAGCACCCCCGAAGGCGCGCGTGATTATTTAGTCCCCTCGCGTGTTCATGATGGTCAGTTCTTTGCATTGCCACAGTCACCACAGTTGTTTAAGCAGTTATTGATGGTCGCTGGTTTTGATCGTTACTATCAAATTACGAAATGTTTCCGTGATGAAGATTTGCGGGCAGATCGTCAGCCTGAATTTACACAGATCGACTGTGAAACTGCCTTCTTAAATGAAATAGAGATTCGAGAGCTATTTGAAAATATGATTCGGCATATTTTCAAAAAAACGATGAATGTTGAATTGGCAAATCCATTCCCTACCATGCCTTATTCAGAAGGAATGGCACGTTTTGGGTCTGATAAGCCAGACTTGCGCGTGAACTTCGAGTTCACTGAATTGACGGATTTAATGAAAGATGTTGATTTCAAGGTGTTCTCTGGTGCTGCAAACCTAGAAGGTGGCCGGGTTGTGGGCTTATGTGTTCCAGGTGGTGCAGATATCAGCCGCAGTGAAATTGATGATTACACCCAGTTTGTCAGTATCTATGGTGCTAAAGGTTTGGCCTGGATTAAGGTGAATTCTGTTGCTGAGGGCCGTAACGGTTTGCAGTCTCCCATTGTGAAGAATTTGCATGACGCGGCAATCGAAGGCGTCTTGAAGCGTACTGGTGCAAAAGATGGCGACATTATTTTCTTTGGTGCTGATAAAGAAAAAGTAGTGAACGATGCAATGGGTAACTTACGTCTGCGTATTGGTCATTCAACTTGGGGCAAAGCTCACGGACTATTTACCGAAGGCTGGAAGCCATTATGGGTAGTGGATTTTCCAATGTTTGATTACGATGAAGGTGATGCGCGTTGGGTTGCTTGCCATCATCCGTTTACAAGCCCCAAAGATGAGCATATGAAGTATCTAGAATCTGATCCAGGTAAGTGTTTAGCTAAAGCATATGACATGGTTCTGAACGGTAGTGAAATTGGCGGTGGTTCTGTACGTATTCACCAAGAAGTCATTCAGAGTCAGGTGTTTCGTGCTTTAAAAATTGGCGCAGAAGAAGCACAGGCGAAATTCGGTTTCTTGTTAGATGCCCTACAGTACGGCGCTCCCCCACACGGTGGTATTGCGTTTGGTTTGGATCGTATTGTGACCATGATGACTGGCGCTGAATCCATTCGTGATGTAATTGCCTTCCCCAAAACGCAGCGTGCGCAATGCTTATTAACACAGGCCCCCAGCCCAGTAGATGAGCGTCAGTTACGTGAACTGCATATCCGCTTGCGTCAAGCTGCGCCAGCTGCTTAAACAAGTAAAGCAGTACCCAGTCCTATCTTGAAAATCCCTATTTCGGTTTTAGTTGTTATCTACAAATCGAATAGGGATGTTTTATTAATAGAGCGCGCTGATAGAGCGAATTTCTGGCAGTCTGTTACCGGAAGTCTTGATGCGCTGACTGAAGACTTAGCCTTAGCTGCTACACGTGAAGTCTTGGAAGAGACCGGAATCGCTGTAGAGCAATTACCCATTAGTGCTTTACAGAACATGCATCACCAGATTGAGTATGAAATTTATCCAGAGTGGCGTTTTCGTTATGCGCCTGGCGTGACTAGAAATACAGAGCACTGGTTTGCTTTACATGTTCCAAGTGATATTCAAGTTCAACTTTCGCCAAGAGAGCATGTTGCGTACGAGTGGTTGCCTTTCGAAGAGGCTGCTCAGAAATGTTTTTCTCGTAGCAATGGTGAGGCAATTCTGAAATTGTTTTCAGCGCGCTAAATGAAATCCAAATAAGGAATAAGATAGAACGATGAGACATTCATCGGGACACCATCACAGCAATACCACATCAAAATCTTCACAAAGAGGGGATTGGCGGGTTATTCGTGATCTCCTCCCTTATCTCCTTGAATATCGCTTTCGAGTCATCATCGCTCTGAGTTGTTTGATTGCCGCTAAGGTTGCCAATCTCGGCATCCCTATTGTGATGAAAGAGTTAATAGACTCTTTAAATATCACAGCAACTTCTCCACAAGCCCTGCTAATAGTTCCTATGGGAATTATTTTCGCCTATGGCTTATTAAGAATCTCTGCCTCGCTCTTTACTGAATTGCGTGAAGCCTTATTTGCCAAGGTTACCCAGAATGCGGTTCGTAAAGTTGCCCTACAAGTCTTTGAGCACCTTCATTCCTTGGCGCTTAGCTTTCATTTGGCTCGTCAAACTGGCGGAGTAAGTCGGGATATTGAGCGCGGTACTCGTGGCATACAGTCGTTGATTTCCTATTCGCTCTATAGCATTCTGCCTACGCTAATTGAGTTCTGTTTAGTGTTGGGCTATTTAGCCTATTCTTATGACATTTGGTTTGCCTCTATTACCTTAGTGGCATTAGTTCTATATATTATTTTTACCATCGTGGTTACGGAGTGGCGTACTCACTACCGGCGCACGATGAATGAGATGGATTCGAAAGCAAATCAGAAAGCCATCGATTCTTTATTGAACTTTGAAACGGTCAAGTATTTTGGTAATGAGGCATTTGAAGCTGGTCGCTATGACGAAAACCTGCTGCGTTATCAAGCAGCAGCAGTAAAATCTCAAAAGACCCTAGCCTTCCTCAATCTGGGTCAGCAAATCATTATTGCAATTGGTTTAATGCTGATTCTGTGGCGCGCCACTGTTGGTGTAGTGAATGGCACTATGACATTGGGTGACCTCGTCTTGGTTAATACCCTCATGATCCAACTGTATATTCCGCTGAATTTCTTAGGTGTGATTTATCGGGAAATCAAACAGGCATTGACTGATATGGACCGCATGTTTTCTTTGCTCAATACCGATAAAGAAATCGCCGATTCCCCTGACGCCAAAGTTTTACATATTAATAATCATGGCCTGGGGCCTGATGTTCGCTTTGAAGGTGTTTCATTTCATTACGAGAGTAAGCGAGAAATCTTGCGCGATGTCAGTTTCAATATTCCAGCGGGAACGATTACTGCGGTGGTCGGACGAAGCGGCGCTGGTAAGAGTACTTTAGCGAGATTGCTGTTCCGTTTTTATGATGTTCAGTCTGGAAAGATTCTGATTGATGGTCAAAATATTCTAGATGTGACTCAAGCAAGCTTGCGCAAAGCCATTGGTATTGTTCCGCAAGATACGGTTCTTTTTAATGACACCATTGGTTATAACATCGCCTATGGCGATCCCACTGCAACGATTGAGGAAGTTCAAGAAGCAGCTAGGGCAGCCCAAATAGATGGTTTTATTAAGCGCTTACCTGATGGTTACGATACTCAGGTAGGGGAACGAGGGCTGAAATTATCGGGCGGTGAAAAACAGCGCGTAGCTATTGCGAGAACTTTATTGAAAAAACCAGCGATGCTCATTTTTGATGAGGCAACCTCCGCTTTAGATTCCAAAACAGAGCGTGCTTTTCAAGAAGAGTTACTAAGCTTAGCTAAAAACCGGACAACACTGATCATTGCTCATCGACTTTCTACAATTATTCATGCGGATCAAATTTTGGTGATGGATCATGGGCAGATTGTTGAGCGAGGAACCCATCTTGAATTGATCGCTGCACCTGGAAAATATGCAGAAATGTGGCAAATGCAGGAACGTGCTGCGCTTGATTAAAATAGCTTGATGACGCAGAAAAATACCAAGCCAGCTACTACAGAGGAAATTCTCAAGAATGCCTTTGTGGCTGCAGTCGCGGTTGCTGATCCCCAAATCATTGTTCCGCAATATTTAGCAAAGATATTTCCAGTCGGGCAGGAGCCAACAGGCAGATGTTTAGTCGTTGGCGCAGGAAAAGCCAGCGCTTCAATGGCAAGTGCATTAGAGGCTTACGCAAAAATACATTGGCCTCAAGTAAAGCTTGAGGGAGTTGTTCTGACGCGTTACGGTCACAGCTCACCCACCTCACACATTCGCATTGTTGAGGCTGGGCATCCAGTGCCGGATCAGGCTGGTATGGATGGTGCTAAGGAGGTGTTGTCATTGGCCAAGCAATTGCAAACGGGTGATGTATTGATTGCGCTGGTTTCTGGCGGTGGATCGAGTTTGCTCACATTGCCGCAAGAAGGCATCTCTATTGATGACATACGCAAGACGACTGAGGCGCTCTTGCGAAGCGGTGCCCCTATAGAAGAAATGAATGTAGTACGCAAACATCTGTCGGCAATTTTGGGCGGTAACTTAGCAAGGGTCGCAATTGCTCATGGTGCAAGAGTAGAGGCCTTATTGATTTCGGATGTGACGGGTGACTCACCAGCAGATATTGCTAGCGGACCTTGTGCTGCAGACTATTCAACCTACCTTGATGCCCTCAATATTTTGGAAAAATATCAGCTTGACGCTAAAGCCATTCCTGTTTCAGTCTTGAATCATCTTAAACAAGGTTTGGCTGGAGATATACCAGAGACTTTAAAGGACGCTGATTTAATCAATGCTCAAGTAGCGAATCATGTTATTGCTACTGCCTATAAAAGTCTAGAAGCTGCTGCTGAATACGTTCGCACCCAAGGTTATGAATCCCTTGTTTTGGGCGATACGATTACGGGCGAAGCACAAGACGTTGGTAGTGAGCAAGCGGCTTTAGCTAGGAATCATTTGGCAAATGGCATTGAGAAGCCATTGGCGCTCATCTCTGGTGGAGAATGCACGGTAACAATCCCCATAGGTCTTAAGGGGCGCGGTGGTCGATGTAGTGAGTTTCTCCTTTCACTCTTCGCTGCCTCTGAAGGTTTCCCTAATTTAGCGGCTTTGGCTGCTGATACCGATGGAATTGACGGGAGCGAGAAGAATGCAGGCGCATGGTTCTCCGCTGAAATTCGTAAAGACAGTGAGCTGAAAGGTTTAAACCCCGAGACCTTCTTAGCAGCCCATGATTGTTATGGATTCTTTGCAGAATTAGGGGCTTTAGTGGAAACTGGCCCTACACTAACGAATGTGAATGACTTCCGTATCATCTTGCTCGATAAATAATATGTCTAATAGCCCTACACAAATTCAACTGATTCAACCGGACGATTGGCATTTGCATATTCGTGATGGTGAAGTGATGAAAGATGTGTTGGCTGACTCTGCCCGTCAATTTGCCCGCGCGATCATCATGCCGAACTTAAAGCCACCAGTTACAACAGTCGCTTTGGCAAATGCATACCGTACTCGCATTGAAGCAAATTTGAAGTTATTAGACGTCAATAGCTTCACACCATTGATGACTTTGTACCTGACTGACAACACCTCTGCTGATGAAGTGCGTAAGGCTAGATCGGCGGGCATTGCAGCATTTAAGTTATATCCTGCAGGCGCCACTACCAATAGTGATGAAGGGGTGAGTGATATTAAGCGCTGCTATCAGGCTTTAGAGGCGATGCAAGCGGTTGGTATGCCATTGTTAGTGCATGGCGAAGTGACGAGTGCTGATATCGATATCTTTGATCGTGAAGCCGTTTTTATTGATCAAGTGTTAGACCCTGTGCGTAAAGATTTTCCAGAGCTCAAGATGGTGTTTGAACACATTACTACCAAGCAAGCTGCACATTATGTGCGTGATGCAACTACTGGTGGGAAGAATACAATTGCCGCCACCATTACTCCACAACATTTACTGTTCAATCGCAATGCAATTTTTGCTGGCGGTATTCGTCCGCACAATTATTGTTTGCCGGTACTGAAGCGCGAAGAGCATCGCGTAGCCTTATTAGAGGCTGCCACTAGCGGTAACCCCCGCTTCTTTTTAGGTACAGATAGTGCGCCTCATGCCAAGGGTGCTAAAGAGGCCGCATGTGGTTGTGCCGGTTGCTACAGCGCTTTTAATGCCCTCGGTTTGTATGCGGAGGCATTCGAAAGCGTGAATAAGTTGGATAAATTAGAAGGCTTTGCGAGTTTCTTTGGGCCAGATTTTTATTCTTTGCCACGTAACAGCAAAAAAATTACCCTCACCAAGCAAGCACAACATATCCCTACTGAGTTGCCTTTGGGTGACGCCACGATTGTTCCGCTGCGCGCAGGTGAAACCATCGCTTGGATGCTGGTTTAATTCCATTCATTCTGTTTTTACAAGCTAACTTGCTCTGACTGCGTTAGACTGCAGTCGCAGAGTCAATTGGGCAATCGCCGCCTCTTTATTGAGGGGGAGGAAAGTCCGGACTCCATAGGGAAGGATGATGGCTAACGGCCATCCACGGTGACGTGAGGAATAGGGCCACAGAGACGAGCGTATTTAGTTACGGTGAAACGCGGTAACCTCCATCCGGAGCAATCCCAAGTAAGCAGACGATGAGGCGTCCCGCTGAGTCTGCGGGTAGGGAGCTTGAGCCGTCAGGTAACTGACGGCCTAGAGGAATGATTGCCCCTAGATGCAAATCTAGGCGACAGAATCCGGCTTATCGATTGACTCTGCACTTATTCCGAAATAACTTCGATGCTGTAAGTCAATTCAGCGGTTTTGGCGAGCATAGTAGTAGCCGAACAATATTTTTCGTGGGAAAGCTTTACTGCTCGATCTACCTTAGCCTGATCCAGATCTTTTCCCTTGACCGTGAAGTGCAAATTGATCTTGGTAAAGACTTTAGGGTCTTCTGTTGCCCGTTCAGCTTGTAGGGTGACATCGCATGCGCTGATGGCCTGACGGGCTCTTTGTAGGATTAAAACCACATCAAAGGCAGAACACCCCCCGGCACCAGCCAAAAGCAGTTCCATCGGCCTTGGCGCTAAGTTTCTGCCACCCGCTTCAGGTGCGCCATCCATATTGACTAGGTGGCCGCTACCCGTTTCTGCAGAAAAAGCCATGCCACCATTACCCAACCAAGATACTCGACATTCCATAGTAGTGACCCCTAACTTACTAAATTAATCAATATTATCAATAGTTTATCAATTTCTCACCAATTAAAGTTGTTGCACAGCAACATAAAAAACTTGATTTTGGTCAATATTCTTGCATTGCACCATGCATATGGATAAAATAACCATATTGGTAATCAGTCTTATATAAGACTTTGATTTACCTCCCAGTGTCTCCTCCACCCAAACATAGGTGGATTCCAACCCAGGACTCGTTCCTGGGTTTTTTTTAGGTTATAATTCAAGGCTTTACTGAATTACCGAACCAGTCAGCGGTAATGGTTTTACCAGTTAAATTGCAGAATCTGCGAGCTTGCAAACATAAGCAGGGCCAAGGTGGACGTAGTTTGGTTGGAGTAATTTTTTTGACTATAACAATTTGAGAAATCATGAAAACTTTTTCTGCAAAATCCCATGAGGTAGTGCATGAATGGTTCGTGATTGACGCTACGGACAAAGTCCTCGGTCGTGTCGCCAGTGAAGTGGCACTCCGTCTACGCGGCAAGCATAAACCTGAATACACCCCACACGTTGATACAGGCGACTTTATTGTTGTCATCAACACTTCTAAGCTGCGTGTCACTGGCACAAAAGGCTTGAACAAAATTTATTACCGTCACAGTGGATACCCAGGTGGTATTAGCTCGACTAACTTCGATAAGATGCAAGACCGTTTCCCAGGTCGTGCTTTGGAGAAGGCTGTGAAGGGTATGTTGCCAAAAGGCCCACTAGGCTATGCCATGATTAAGAAATTAAAAGTCTATGGCGACGCCAGTCATCCGCATGCGGCTCAACAGCCAAAAGCGTTAGAGATCTAAGGAAACCAAATGGCTATTAATTACGGAAATTGGAATTACGGTACAGGTCGTCGCAAGAGTTCTGTTGCACGCGTGTTCATTAAATCTGGCAAAGGTGAAATTATCGTTAACGGTAAGCCTATCGATGCTTATTTTGCACGCGAAACATCACGCATGATCGCTCGCCAACCTTTGGCTCTCACAGCCCACCTTACTACTTTTGATATTAAAGTAAACGTAAGCGGTGGCGGTGAAACTGGCCAAGCTGGTGCAGTTCGTCACGGCGTGACTCGAGCATTGATGGATTACGACATCACTTTGAAGCCGGCCCTGTCTAAAGCAGGTTTGGTTACTCGTGATGCTCGTGAAGTTGAGCGTAAAAAAGTTGGTCTGCACGGCGCGCGTCGTCGTAAGCAGTTCAGCAAGCGCTAATTTCTTTCAGTCGCTATGTTTTATTGAAAGGGTCGCGCAAGCGGCCCTTTTTGTTTCTACAATTAGGATATCTGTAAGAATGCTGTATTACTCTCTGAAGAAGAGCTTAATAACGGATGCGGTATTTTGGAGAAAGACATGATTAAGGTAGGCATCGTTGGTGGTACTGGATATACCGGAGTGGAATTGTTGCGTTTGTTGGCGCAGCATCCTGAGGTAGCTATTACTGCAATTACTTCACGCACAGAAGCTGGTATGCCAGTAGCCGAGATGTTTCCCTCTTTGCGTGGTCGCGTTAATTTGAAATTCACCACGCCGGATGAGGCAAAGTTAAATGAATGTGATGTTGTCTTCTTTGCAACGCCACACGGTGTGGCAATGGCGCAAGCAAAAGAATTGCTTGCCAATAATGTCAAGATATTGGATCTAGCTGCTGATTTTCGTCTGAAGGATGTCAAAGAGTTTGCCCAGTGGTATGGCATGGAGCACACCTGCCCAGAAATTTTGGCTGAGGCCGTTTATGGTTTGGCAGAGATTAATCGTGAAGCCATTAAAAAGGCGCGTGTGATTGGCTTGGCTGGTTGCTATCCAACTTCAGTGCAGCTTGGCCTTGCTCCTTTGCTCTCACCAAAATCAACCGGTGGTAAACATTTGATTGATGGCAATCACATCATTTCAGATTCAAAGTCGGGAACGTCTGGTGCAGGACGTAAGGCTGAGATTGGTACTTTACTGTCGGAGTCGAGTGATAACTTCAAAGCTTATGGTGTTAAAGGTCATCGTCATCTTCCTGAAATTGTTCAGGGTTTAAAAGCGATTGCTGAGCATGACCAGATTGGCTTAACGTTTGTGCCCCATTTAACGCCAATGATCAGGGGTATTCATTCGACCTTGTATGTGCGCTTAACTGAAGCCGGTCTGAATATCGATTTTCAAAAGCTATATGAAAACTTCTATAAGGATGAACCTTTTGTCGATGTGATGCCTGCTGGCAGCCACCCAGAGACTCGTTCAGTACGCGGTAGCAATGGTATTCGGATTGCAATCCATCGTCCAGGGGGTGGTGATACTTTGGTTATTTTGGTGGTGGAAGACAATTTGGTGAAAGGATCTTCGGGCCAGGGCGTTCAATGTATGAATCTCATGTTTGGTTTGCCTGAAACAATGGGTTTGACCCAGATTGCCATTTCTCCATAATGACCCTTCAGCAAGCTAGGCATTTAAAGCCTAAAATAAGATATTGCCTTTTGATTTAGGAGTAAACCATGACCGAATTAGCTACGCAACCCGCACAAGATTTAGCCGAGCCACCAACCCCTTTGGTGTTCACGGATAGCGCTGCTGCAAAAGTGGCTGACTTGATTGCTGAAGAAGGCAATCCAGAGTTAAAGCTACGCGTATTCGTACAGGGTGGTGGCTGCTCAGGATTCCAATATGGCTTTACCTTTGATGATGCTGTAAATGAGGACGACACTCTTTTTGAAAAGAATGGCGTTACACTTTTAGTAGATTCAATGAGCTTCCAATATTTAGTTGGCGCTGAGATTGATTACAAAGAAGACATCAATGGCTCGCAGTTTGTCATTAAGAATCCAAATGCCCAAACCACTTGTGGCTGCGGATCTTCTTTCTCTGCTTAATTAAGAAGAGAATTTAAGCGGCGCATTTAAGCAGGATAGCAAGCACCTAGAATTCTAGGGCCCTTCGCTCCCGTAACGGCTGGCAAATTTGCTGGCCGTTTTTCTTTATGGGCCCAAGCAAGCCATGCAAAGGCAAGACCTTCAACCCATTGTGGGTCAATCCCAGACGCTTCACTGGTAGTAACTTCTAAAGGTTCTTTGAAAAAAGACTGGGCTTTCACTTTGAGTAAATTCATGAGGGCATTATTTCGGGCGCCACCTCCACAGACAATCAGCTTCTGGGTTTGCGGGGCATGACGTACTAAAGCTTCTAATGCTGAGTGCGCAGTTAGATGTAATAAGCTAGCCTGCACGTCTTCGGCGTGATGATTGTCACTCCCTAATTTTTCTAGCAACCAATTCAGATGAAAGTCGTCTCGACCTGTGCTCTTTGGCGGGGCTTTTGCAAAGAAGGGATCGGCCAACATTTTTGAAAGTAAGGCTTCAATCACTTTTCCTTGCAGTGCCCAGGAGCCATTCTCATCAAATATATTTCCTTGATGTTCCTGTATCCATAGATCCATCAACATATTTCCAGGGCCGCAATCAAATCCAGTGACCTCACCCTCCTTTGGCAGTAGTGTCAGGTTGGCGATGCCACCAATATTCAGAATGGCTACATTTTCAGGTGAGGCAAATTGCTGTGCATGGAAAGCAGGTACTAAAGGAGCGCCATGTCCACCGGCAGCGAGGTCACGACTTCTAAAATCGGCGATGACATCAATGCCCGTTTTTTCTGCCAAGAGAGCAGCATTGAGGGTTTGATGGGTATAAGCCATATCCCCAAGATCTGGTTGGTGGCGAATCGTCTGGCCATGGGCGCCGATAGCAGAAATATCTGAGGCTTGCAAAGCCGCCTTTTTTAAGAGTTGGCTAACTGCGTCTGCATAAGCAAGTGATAAGCCATTTCCAGCCTGTTTCTCTCTGTGGAGTTCATTCGGGCCTGGGCTTTGAAGTTCAAATAGGGCTTTGCGCAGATCGGGAGCAAAGGGGGTGCTTACTGCCATTTGTGCGCTTGCTTCGCCATTTGGACCAATCTTCGCTAGAACGGCATCAATCCCATCTAGGCTAGTGCCAGACATCAGTCCAATATAGAAGGAATGGGGTTTGTTCATGGGGCTCTCAGTGATGCGACAATTATGCTTTAGCAATTTAAATACTAATTTAACTGAAACAGTTAGCAGAATCAGCATGACGGCTAAACCAGACCAAAAATACCCCTTAACCCCCGAAGTCTTTGCGGCACTTGAAGTCACTAAACGTGGCAGTGATGAGTTATTGGTTGAGGCGGATTGGGTCCAGAAGTTGGCTCGTAGTCTAGCAACCAAGACTCCTTTGCGGATTAAGTTAGGTTTAGATCCAACTGCACCGGATATTCATCTTGGCCATACTGTAGTTTTGAATAAACTACGCCAGTTGCAAGATTTAGGGCATACCGTGATTTTCTTGATCGGTGACTTCACGAGCATGATTGGCGATCCATCTGGCCGTAACGCAACTCGACCGCCATTGACTGCAGAAGAGATCGCTGTCAATGCAGAAACTTACTATCGTCAAGCGAGTATGGTGCTCGATCCTTCTAAAACAGAAGTACGCTACAACAGTGAGTGGTGCGATCCCTTAGGTGCACGCGGCATGATTCAGTTAGCGGCTAAGCATACTGTTGCACGTATGCTGGAACGCGATGATTTTACGAAACGTTATCGCAATGGTGTGCCCATCTCCATTCATGAATTTCTTTACCCACTCATGCAGGGTTATGACTCAGTTGCACTCAAAAGTGACTTAGAGCTTGGGGGCACCGACCAGAAATTTAACCTCTTGGTTGGTCGAGAGCTCCAAAGGGAATATGGACAGGAGCCTCAATGTATCTTGACTATGCCTTTATTGGTAGGTCTTGATGGTGTTGAGAAGATGAGCAAGTCCAAAGGCAATTACATTGGTATCAGTGAGTCCGCTGGAGATATGTTCGGTAAGCTTTTGAGTATCTCAGATGATTTGATGTGGGATTACTTCACATTATTGTCATTCCGCCCAATGTCAGAAATTGATTTAATGAAACAAGAAGTCGCCGCTGGAAGAAATCCAAAAGATTGCAAAGTCCTCCTTGCACAAGAAATCGTTGCACGCTTCCATTCACAAGCTGCGGCAGAAAAAGCCTTAGAGGATTTTAATCATCGGGCAAAAGGCGGCATTCCAGACGACATTCCTGCAGTCAGTCTGACGGGTGCACCAATGGCAATTGCTAATCTCTTAAAGGCTGCAGGTCTGGCCCCCTCGACATCTGAAGCAATGCGCAATATCGAGCAAAACGGTGTGAAAATTGATGGTGTGACGATTACTGATAAGCAGGTAAAGATTGAGGCTGGAATTTACGTAGTCCAGGTAGGTAAGCGTAAATTTGCGAAAGTAATGCTTACTTAAATGATGACAGACATGAATAATCAGAAAAGCTTTGAAAAAGAGGCAGAAGCTCTAGAGCGACTCTCAGTGAAGTTAATTCAAGATAAAAACTGGGAAGCTTTGGAAAAAATGCTTGCTCCGAGTTGCCAGTTTGTTAGCTCACAAGGTTCATGCGATAAAGAAAGTGCAATGCGCCTAATGAAGGAGATGCATCTTGGACCTGTTCAGTTTAAGGATTTTAAGGTTACTGAGGTGCAAGATAATTTAATCGTGAGCTTCTGGATTGCCGCTTTAGAGTATCGCGATGGTAAAGAGTTATCTGCAGAGTATTCCCCGCGTTTAAGTGTTTGGAAAAAAATCGATAGCCAGTGGCAATGTATTGCCTATGCTGATCTGATTGCCAGCTGATTAAGCCGCATTCACAAATCTAAGTTATTACTTGGTGGAGTTAAACCAAAATGCTCGTAGGCCTGACGAGTAGCCACTCGACCTCGTGAAGTTCTTTGTAGATAACCCTGCTGAATAAGATAGGGCTCTAGTACATCTTCAATAGTGTCACGCTCTTCACCAATAGCGGCTGCCAAGTTATCAATTCCCACTGGACCTCCATCAAACTTGTGCAAGATGGCTTCAAGCAATTTTCTATCCATGACATCAAAGCCACTTGGATCTACATCTAGCATCTTGAGCGCGGCGTCGGCCATCGCTTTAGTGATCGTGCCGGTGCCTTTGACTTCCGCATAGTCGCGTACACGACGTAGTAAGCGGTTGGCAATACGAGGGGTACCACGTGCGCGTTTGGCAATTTCAACCGAACCTTCCGGATCAATACTCGCCTTTAATAAGCCGGCAGAGCGAGTGATGATTTTGGTAAGTTCTTCGGTGGTGTAGAACTCGAGTCTTGCCACGATGCCAAAACGATCGCGTAATGGGTTCGTTAGCATGCCGGCGCGGGTTGTTGCACCGATGAGAGTAAAGGGCTTAAGGTCAATTTTGACGCTTCTTGCTGCAGGACCTTCACCAATCATGATGTCAAGGCTATAGTCCTCAAGCGCTGGATACAGGATCTCCTCAACTACTGGAGAGAGACGATGGATTTCATCAATGAAGAGCACATCATTGGTTTCTAAATTGGTTAGCAATGCCGCGAGATCACCAGGCCTATCTAATACTGGACCGCTGGTCTGGCGTAAGTTCACGCCGAGTTCTCTGGCGATGATATGGGCTAAGGTCGTTTTGCCCAGACCAGGAGGACCGAATAAGAGGACATGATCTAAAGCTTCTTGTCGCGCTCTTGTAGCACTAATGAAAATCTCTAATTGCGCTCTTGCTTTGGTTTGACCAACGTATTCATCGAGCTGTTTAGGGCGCAGTGCTCTTTCGAAGACGGCTTCAGCATTACCAGCGGCGCCACTCACAATGCGATCATTGTCTTCTGGTAGATCTTCGGGAATGGAGCTAAGGTCGTCTGTATGAATTGCCATGCTACAAGTGTAGTGGTGTTTGGATTAGTAGTGTTTAGCGATTAAGACTTAGAGAGGTATTTCAGGCCCATCCGAATACCATCAGAAACCGTAGTATCAGGTGGGATTTGCTTGAGGGCTAAGAGCGCTTCTTTTTCTGAATATCCTAGCGCCAAAAGTGCCTGCAATACTTCGCTGCTAACTTCAATAGTATGTGGTTTATCGCCAGCAATTCCCAAGTCTGGGGCTAGCTTGCCTTTGAGTTCCAAGCAAAGACGTTCTGCAGTTTTTTTGCCAATGCCAGGCACTTGAGTAAGGCGACCCGCTTCCTGGAGGGCAATAGCCTGAGCCAATTCATTCACGCTCATTCCTGAGAGAACGGCTAATGCGGTTCTGGAACCAACCCCACTGATTTTAATGAGTTGTCTAAATGCTTCGCGTTCAGTCTCAGTCGCAAAGCCAAAGAGCTGTTGCGCATCTTCTCGAACTTGGAAGTGGGTGAGGAGGGTTATCTTTTGTCCTGCTTGGGGTAGTTGATACAAGGTGCTCATAGGTACATCTACTTCATAGCCAATACCTTGGCAATCAACCAAGAGGCGGGGTGGGTGAACTGAAACGAGGATTCCTTGAATACGACCAATCATATGAAGATCTTAACCTGTAATGTGCCGTGTTACTTTTTAGGACTACGCTTAGGAGCGAGTGCATTGGTAATCGCTGTTGGTATTTGAGCGTGATGGGCGGCACAAATGGCTACACCCAACGCATCAGAAGCATCGGTACCGGGAGCGCGATTTAAACGAAGCAAGCGCTTAACCATTTCCTGAACTTGAGGTTTAGTGGCTCTACCAGTACCCACAATCGATTGCTTGACTCTCAGTGCGCTGTATTCAGCAACTGGCAACTTTTCAGAGACTAGCGCAGCTATCACTGATCCTCTAGCCTGGCCTAGCATCAATGTAGAACGTGGGTTGACGTTTAAGAAGACTTCTTCAATCGCAGCTGATTCAGGACGATAGGTTTCTAGAACTTCTTTAACACCCGCATAGAGTGCACCTAAACGCTCAGGTAAGCCTTTGGCTGGATCGCCACTTTCAATCGTCCCAGAAGCTACGTAAGTCAGTTTGTGGCCATCTACATCAATGACACCAAAACCCGTGGTGCGTAATCCTGGGTCGATTCCTATCCAACGAGTTGGCATATTTATTTCTGACTACTCAATGACGGAAGTGGCGGGTGCCAGTAAAGATCATAGCAATACCATGTTCGTTTGCAGCCGCAATGATTTCATCATCACGCATGCTGCCGCCGGGCTGAATTGCGCAACTTGCTCCACCATTGACGACAACATCTAAGCCATCACGGAATGGGAAGAAGGCATCACTCGCCACTGCTGAGCCCTTAAGGCTTAGGCCAGCGTTTTCAGCTTTAATGCTAGCCATGCGCGCAGAGTCAACGCGACTCATTTGGCCAGCACCAATGCCCAGGGTCATGCCGTTAGCGCAATACACAATCGCATTGGATTTCACAAACTTGGCAACCCGCCATGCAAATAGCATGTCATTCATTTCACTTGGGCTTGGAAGTCTTTGGCTTACAACGTGCATTTCGCTTTGCAACACATTTTTTGCATCTGGAGACTGCACTAGCAAGCCACCACCAACGCGTTTGAAATCAAAATGATTAAATGCAGTGCCAAGTGGTATTTCTAAGAGACGCACATTTTGTTTTGCAGCAAAAATGGCTTTTGCCTCATCGCTAAAGCTAGGGGCAATCAATACTTCTACAAACTGTTTAGAAATCGCTTCGGCGGCAGTGCCATCACAGGGCACATTAAAAGCAATGATTCCACCAAAGGCTGAGCTTGGATCAGTTTTGAAAGCCTTCTGATAAGCCTCAAGCGCATTGGCGCCAACAGCTACGCCACAAGGGTTGGCGTGCTTGATGATCACACAAGCAGCAGAACCGCCAGTATTACCAGAAAAACTCTTGACGCACTCCCAAGCGGAGTCAGCGTCAGCAATATTGTTATAAGAGAGCTCTTTACCCTGTAATTGTTTGTAATTGGCAAGGGCACCAGCTCTGGGATAGATATCTTTGTAGAAAGCGGCTGATTGATGGGGGTTCTCACCGTAACGCATCTCTTGAACTTTTTCAAATGCAAGGTGCAACGTTTCAGGATAAGCAGAGCGAGCCTTGTGATCTAAGTTATCACCTAATGCAGATAGATAGTTGGCAATCGCACCATCATATTGTGCGGTGTGAGCAAATACTTTTTTAGCCAAAATTAAATTGGTTTTATAAGAAACGACATTCTTATTAGCTTTCATCTCTGCCAATACTGGCTCGTAATCTTCTGGAGAGATTAATACAGTGACATCTTGATGGTTCTTGGCAGCCGCGCGTAGCATCGCTGGACCACCAATATCAATATTCTCGACCGCATCCTCGAAAGAACAGTCTTCCTTAGCTACAGTTTCATTAAATGGATAGAGATTGATTACCAACATATCAATGGTATCGATGCCAT